>Ga0208133_1000474_pt1 | contig 15699 bp, 18 predicted proteins | sample ColrivemetaGS535_FD_187595 | JGI IMG/M metagenome (GOLD analysis project Ga0208133, IMG submission 187595) | Estuarine microbial communities from the Columbia River estuary, USA - metaG S.535 (SPAdes) (version 2) | ecosystem: Environmental > Aquatic > Marine > Intertidal zone > Estuary | place... | reverse complement strand
CTCTAAAACACTACCACCTAGATACTTCCTACCAAAAAACATGGGCTTACCGTGCTCTTCTGTCTCTAACTCTTATTTTCATATAGTACTGTTGACATTTTCCCTTTAAAAGTTCATGTAGATTGTTTTCTTGAACATCCCTAATGGTAACCCGGTGTGTCTCACATTTTTGCTTGTTACTTGGATACAGCCTAATTCTTATGCAACCCCTCTTGGTTGTTCGTGTTTCTCCATCATTAAAAGGCTCTTCTTCGGCGGCTAAGTACCCATAGTAAGCAACGGTGTTTAGGAGTTGTTCTTGTTCGTGTTCAGTCTGCTTTGAGATGTCATAGGTGATGGTGTATCCAGATGTCATCTGGACATCATTCCCTTCCATATCGGCGATGGTCAGTACTTGTTTCAATCCTAACGTCCGTTCCATAGATAGTCGATAGCCTCTTTAGGTAAGTCAAACTTCTTGAGTTGTTCTATAGGGAAGTATACGCATTGCTCACCTTTGGCGTCATATTCGTCCCTAGGTTGTGCTGACCTTGCACCATGCTGCGTCTTGAAGGTTTGTTTAGGTTGAACCATAACCCTTACTAGACAATCAGTAAAGAGAACAAAGAGGAAGCCTATCTTGCCGGTGTTAGATAACTCATTCAACTTGGACACACCGACCATGTAAGTAGGGAAAGTGTCGTGCCGATTATTCCTTACCTTCAACTCTCCCCATGCGACAACTGAATCTTCACTGTCTTGAAAGTAGAAGTCCAAAGGATGGTACTGAGGCGTGGCATGTGCAGACCATTTCTTGCCTTGTTGACCTAACAAGTAAGTAACAGTTTCAGCAACACGCTCTTGCCGACCCCTATCTACATCAGTCTCAAATGTTTCTCTCATGCCTATAAAACTACCATCAATAAATAGGTTTATCAAGGTTACAATATTAAAGATATAGGATACGTAAACTTGACAAAGTAGATATATATGATAGAGTGTTGATAACTATGAACCTAGACCTACAAATACTACAAGACAACTTTGCTGACCTAAACTTTGGTCGCCCATCAATGGAAACAGTTGCCGAGTCTGAAACACTCCTCACAGCCGAGTTCCTCCACTACTACTCCGAGCTTACCATCGAAGAACAGTTTGAAATCTACATGAAGGAAGTCATCAAGGTCATCTCCTACTACACCGGCTATCAACTCAAACCGATACTCAATGATGGTTACCAAACACGACCCATCAACCTCCACGCACCCCTCTACCAATACATGGACAACTTCATGTTCTTTGACCGGCTCTTCATGTGGAGAAACCAACTCACTGAGTACAAGTCAAAACTCCAGAAAGATGAACTAATCGAACAAACCATCTACTTCAAGGTAACCATAGACGCCCGGAACCATGAAGCGTTGTTCTATGCCGAGTACATGTATGAACTTGAATAACCAATACATCCGGATACTGAGACTCCTAAAGATGCGTTCACAAGCCCCTACAAGCCCCAAACTGACGACTAAAACCCCAAGTAGGCAGCGAAACACACAAACTGGTTCTATACTGACCCTAATCGAAAAGTTCAAGGATAGTCAATGATGAGATACCTTTCTGTATTCAGTGGGATTGAAGCCGCGACGGTTGCTTGGAAAGACTTAGGCTGGGAACTTGCCGGTGTCTCTGAGATAGAACCATTTCCATGCTCTGTCCTAAAGCATCACTACCCAGATGTCACGAACTACGGTGATATCAACAACTACAAGGAGTGGAACATTGAGAGAGGTTCAATTGACCTTATTGTCGGAGGAAGCCCTTGCCAAGCCTTCTCTACCGCCGGACTCAGAAGAGGACTTGAAGACCCAAGGGGAAACTTGGCTCTCGTTTATCTCGGACTCATTGACCACTTGCGCCCAGAATGGATTGTTTGGGAAAACGTCCCCGGTGTCTTGTCATCTAACGGAGGAAGGGATTTTGGAACCTTCCTTGGGTCGCTTTCAGAACTCCGGTATGGGTGGAGCTACCGGTGCATTAATTCTGAATACCTTGGAGTACCCCAAAGACGTCGTCGAGTCTACCTTGTCGGACATTCTTCTGGAGATTGGCGACGTGCCGCCGAAGTATTATTTGAGCCAGAGAGCATGTGCGGGAATCCTAAGAAGAGCCGAACAAAGAGGGCGAGAATTGCCCCCACTCCTAAAAGAGGCACTGTTGTCGGTGATTGCGAAGGAAGAGTCGGAAACCCAACCCTAACTTGTTCTAACCTAGCCAACATAAACAACCAATCGTTCTTGGTCGGTGAGAAGGTTGTACCCTTCCGTAAGTCGTCCAGAGCACAAACAAAAGACGGGCTGGAAACATGGGTTGAAGATGAAGTGTCAAACACCGTCAACTGTTTTGATGTTGGTGATGTACGCTCCACAAACATCTCAGTCCACCTCTACGAAAATCATCCAAACGACTCACGTATCAAAGAACTACATGACGTATGCTCCACCGTGACAAGTCGATGGGGAACGGGTGGTGGGAATGTCCCACTTGTGGGGCATGAGAAAAAGGTTGTTTACTCCGTCCGTGAAGATGCAAAAGCAAACAACTTCAGCGTCAACGAACGAACAGTCATGAACGCTCTACAAGCGATGCGACCAGCCGTGTCTTCACACCATGCTCAGAACTTCATCGTTCATCGTCCCACAGACAACATAGCCAACACCATTGGATGTGGAAACCATCTAACACCAGAGGATGTGGTCATCGTTGAGCCGTTAGCATTTGAACCCGGTTCAGTTGCACGAAATGCGGGTCCAGCCGGTTTATCTGAACAATGTCCAACCCTACGTGCAAATATGGGAGACAACCAACCAGCCGTTGTGTACACAATGCCTATACAAGACACCAGAGACGTCCAGAAGAGCCAGAATGGACTAGGAGTCGGTGATGATGGTTCACCAGCCTACACGGTCGATACACACGCCACACAAGGTGTTGCACAAGTAAGCCAATACAACATGGTCGTCCGAAGACTAACACCCGTTGAGTCCCTAAGACTCCAAGGATTCCCAGACGATTACTTGGATGTGCTGCACAACAACAGAGTGCCGGGAGACAACGCCGTGTTCAAGGCAATCGGCAACAGCATGGCAACACCAGTAGTTGCTTGGCTTGGTAAACGTATCAAATCAGCCATGGAAAGACATCCTAACTAAACGTTAGTCCACTATTAATACTTGTGACAACTATGACGCTGCCAGTTGTGTCTCTATAAAATAGATAAACTGTTGTGTCTTTGACAAATGCAGCAAGTGAGTCATCGGCAACGCCGGAAGCTACTACAGCATGACTTGCTTGCGTGTTGTTACCTTGTGGGTCACGAACAACACAGTTGATAGCACCAGCGGTTGTGCGAGCAAATATATACTCCATGCCGTTCGATGCAACACAAGCAGTTGGTTTAGTACCCGCCATAACCGTTACTGGCACTGAGAATGTATTCCCTTCGTCATCAGAGTAGACGCTGTACGTCGTTGTAGCATTAGCATATATGACATCAAGTCGTTTTTGTGCATTTGTTATCGTCCACCTGATTTCAAATCCAGCATCGGAAGCAATACCAGTATCTTTGTCAAGCCACGTGCCGTTGTTGTGGTCATTACAGAAATGCAAGTGGATGTTCCCACTGACAACATCAGCATAGAACTTACGGAGTGATGAGTGAACATCTGCTGATAGGTCACGCTGACCTTCTTCAGCAAACCGATAGACAACCCTCTGACGAATCGATGTGTACGCCGGATTCCAGTTGACTACAACTGTGTAGTAGGTAATCGTGTGGTTCTTTGTCCCAAGACCATATGGAGTGCCGGTTTCATATACACCTTCAGTGGTAAATGTTGAGTCCGCTCCACCAGTGGAAGAGTCAAATGTACGAACAACTGACACAGTTCCGGTTGTCGCAATGTCGCCAGCACTGTTGTAGGTAATCCCATGAGCCGGAGCACGAAGGAAAGATGCACCGTGAAGGTAAAGAGTTGGATTTGCACCAGCCTTGTGGACGTCAAATGGGTCATCTAAGTCTGGTATGAAATCACCATTTATTGAATCAAACAAAGCTTGTGCCTTGATGCTCCCACCGTTGTGGTCAAAGCCATACTCCCAGTTGTGTCCATTGCCGGCGTTGCTAGTTTTCGATAATGCACCACCGCCATGAAGCCATGTAGCAAGACCGGTTTCACCATTTAGGTAACAATCCCTAAGCGGAGGTTGAGCCACCGAACAAGTACCAGCACCGGGATATGCAACTGTGTTAGATGCATTGAAACCGGGATGTCTGATAATGCCAACATCAGTTGCAAGTATCTGATTACACAAGTCAAGGATGGATAGTGATTGTGCTGCCCAAGTCGAAACAACTGGTGTGACTGTGTTCTGGAAGTTTACATCAGTTTCTTCTTCAGTACGACCGTCTTGCTCCAACTGCCAAAATCGACGAGCGTAATAGTAAGTTGTTGTTAAGTTCGGGTCGGTTGCAACGATATCAGCCGTTATGCGTTCAGCTTTCCATCGCTTTCCAGACGGTATAAAATTCTGATGTGCATGAGTAACCTTATCTAGTTCAGTAGTTCCAATGTCAATATTTCCAGATGACACTTGAAGTCTCAAAGCACTCGTAACACCCCAATAAGCACTGTCTACTGATTCAGCACCAGCGAAGTCAAGGGAGACAGTATTCTTTCTTGGGTATGGGTCATTCTTGTTGTCGTATGGAGGGAGCGTACCGACTGACCAGACATCTGGCATACAAAGGTCAAGGGTGACCACTTCATATGTCGTTGTCGCTGCTACGACATTCCATTTTTTAGTGTTTCCATGGAAGTCAGTAATCTCTATCTGACCAGCTTGATTTGTTCCGGCTTGGCACTTTATCTGTACCTTCAGCCACCTATATGAACTCATCCCTTGCTGAGGTGCATACGTCCGTGTGTTTCCAGTTCCGGCTATCGAGTATGGATTTGTGAGTTGTATGTTTGCACCGTTGAACTCCCAAGACCGGAACATGATTCGCTTATCTTCCGTGTCATCATTGCGTGATATTAGTGAGCCAGTCTGGATGGCTACGGATATTGTGTCTGGTATTCCATCGAGTTCAGTTGTTAGATAATCTGCTGTTGTGCCATTGAAAATTTCAGATGTGATGTAGTAGTAGTAGATGTTGTCTGACGCACCAAAGCCACCAGTTCCCGTGACTGCACGGTTGCGAAGTGGAAGTATCTCGTAGTCGTAACCAGTGATTGTGTAGTCTAACGGGTCTGGATAGGAATCTTTCCAAGCCCTTGTCACTACGTTCATTTCGACGTTTGCTGGTAGCCGACCAAGAGAGTTCAGCAAGATGTACTCTAGATTTGTAGCAGTAGATGAAGTGACGGTTGTTGACCAGTTAGTCGCAGTATTACCGCCAAATGCGTGAGTGTGAGTTGGTTGAAATGGGTTGACACCGTTGCAAGTATGAACAGTTACATTACATGACGCAGTACCAGTTTGGTCAGCATAAGCATCTTGATTTGTACCAATGATGTAGTTCATTACAACACGGTTACCAAGAGTCACAGCCGTTGTCGATGTCGCACTAGCAGCACCTAATGTTATAGTTGCTGTAGCGTTTGTCCCAACCCGACTTTTCTCGTACCATCTGTAATTTGTTATAGGTGGATGAGTGAGTTCACCGGTAGTTGTATTGATTGAACTGCCAGATGTGATATCCCATAAAACATCCGTCCCAACAGATGCACTAAAGACGCCATCGAGTGTCCCAGATAAATCTATGTACTCAACAGAGCCGGGATGTGTTCCGGAGGCAATTGTTGTTGTTGTTGTTACTGGAGTTCCATGACCGTTGTCGGCTGTCAATATAACAAATACTTGATATGACCATGTGCCGGGACCCGGCGTACTACTCCAGTCTATTTCCCAATATCCAGCAAAACCACCATGGCCACCGACATTTCCGTTAACACGCGCATACTTTACGTCTACTGCTGGTTCAAGTGCTTCCGGATGAACAACAAAGTTCCAAGCAGTAGTGAACTCAAAGTAAACAGTTCCAGAACGTGTCGTGTCTAAAAATGGCATGTCATCTCATTATATTGATATAGAACCAATATGCACCATACGTGACAAGAAAGACCGTCACAAATGCCACGGACATTGCAATTGCACTTACGATTATTGGCAACAAGCCAAAACGTAATACTCGGTTGATGATTCCCTTTTCCATAGGGTGACTATACGGTAATAAATGCTAGTTGACAAATAATATGTTTGTAAGATTGACAAAGACAATCTAAGTTGATATCATAAACACACCACGAAAGTATGGGGAAGAGTCAATGGTAGAAGTTGGAATCGTTATCAAATGGAGCACCGGCACACTTGCTGGTAGGCATTCATTTCCTTACATCGATGTCGTTAGTGCGGATGAAATGTATATCCTTGCTGAACTAGGTGAGATTATTCCGGGCAAGCACAAGGTTGACTGGGACATCGTCGAGATAGACACGTTGCGTCAAAATGCGTTTAGTCACGCTGGTGAGTTCACTCAAGAGTATTTGTCCGATAGGGCATATGCTCGTCAAGCATGGCAGATGGCACAAGAGGAGAAGTACAAGTGAGTACAACGAATGACGTGCTCGGTTATGAGCAAGAACCATTTATAGTCGATGTTGAGACTGGTGAAGTTGTCAGCATCCGACCAAACTGGTTACCTGAAATCCTTACAACAACAACTGACATCGAAATGTTTATGGACAAGGTGTCTATCGAAGAAGCAAAGGTCGAAGCACTCATTGCTAGACGTAAGCAGATTCTTGAAAACTTAGACACGATGATTACACGCCACACAAACAAGCGTGACTATCTGATGTCTCGTTACGGGAGTCAACTTCGTGATGTCGCACTACGGAATCTTCCACGTGACCGTAAGACATATGAGACGCCATTTGGCTCAGTCACTTTCCGTAAAACTCAACCCAAGATTGTTGTCACTGATACTGAACGGGCTATTGATAATATTTCTGTGATTTGCCCAGAAGCAGTTAAGATGGAAATGTCTATCCTTGTGTCTAAACTGTCAGACGAAATCAAAGCCTCAATCCTAAACGATGAAGCAAGACGAGAAGAACTTGGCTTTCGGGTAGAGCCAGAAAAAGACTGCATCAAACTGAACATCATGCAGTGGAAAGTGGAACTATGAGTACAGACGAATCACTACACAATTTGAAATTTCAAAAAGTAGTAAAGAAGCAACCAGTGAAGTCGGAACCAGTCAAGACAGTATTGCCCGGCGCACTACCAGTTGAGATTGAACTTAGTGCAGAAGCATCGATGCCTACAAAGGCAACCGTTGGCTCTGCCGGTTTTGATGTCAAGGCGGCTGAGACCAAAGTGATTCACGCTGGCGTTGCAAAGCTCGTCAAAACTGGAATCAAGTTAGTTATCCCATCTGGATACGAAGCCCAAGTTCGTTCACGTAGTGGCATGTCACTCAAGCACAGTGTCATCGTCTTGAATGCACCCGGCACCATTGACTCTGATTATCGTGGTGAAGTTGGCGTCATTCTCATGAACGTCGGCAAGCAAGACTATCAAGTTGAAGCCGGTGAGAAGATTGCTCAACTAGTCTTTTCCAAAGTAGAAGACGTAGAGTTCAAAGAAGCAGTCATCACATCTGATACAGACCGTGGTGAAGGTGGTTTCGGTAGCACTGGAGCATAGTTAATGCCAAGCGTCTTGAATGTCGGTACCGATGATGTACTCATCAGTCAACTCAAACATCACCCTAAAAACGCCAACGTGGGCAACGTTGATGCCATCAAGGAATCACTTGCCACAAACGGTTTCTTTGGGCGTGTGCTGGTCAACAAGAGAACCATGCATATACTTGCTGGTAATCACCGTGTAAAAGCGGCGAAAGAACTCGGTTGGAAGAAAGTACCAGTAGAGTTTGTTGATGTTGATGCCGAAGCAGAACTACGTATTTTGCTCGTGGACAACAAGACGGCACGAATGGGTGTTGACGACGACGAGAAACTCTTGGAGATTCTGGAAGAACTCAACACCTATGAAGGCGGTTTATCTGGAACTGGATACAACGACGATGACATGTCTTTCCTACAAGACATCATCAACGGTGAAGATGAACCTCTAGAACGAACATCACGTGTATCAGAAGTTGAAGAGGAAGAGTATGATGCCCGTGAAACACCGTGGCATTACATGCACACCAAATTCCCATCTGACAACGACTGGGGAATACCGACCCTTGACTTGAACCAACAAGCACGGTCAGTTATGACACCAATCATCACTTGGGGTGCTATCAGCCGCAAGAAACAGTTTGGCGGGACATACAACATGTATACCGAAGATAGGCGTTGGGAGAACCTTTGGAAAGACCCTACGCCTATCGTCAAGTCTGGGTGTACTGCACTAACCGAGTTGAACTACTCAACAAACAACGACTACGCTGATATCCAAGTCCTCTACGATATCTATCGTAAACGCTGGTTGTCACGGTATTGGCAGTCGTATGGAATTCAAATTTACGTTGACTTGAACTTGGCTACCGACCACTTTGATAAAGCACTTATTGGTGTGCCACAAGGTTGGGGTGCATATGCAAGCCGCTTCAACGTTATGTTTGACCGTGGCACTGACGTCATGGAATATCAGTTGGCGGTTGCAAAAGAACGAGCCGGTTCTACACCACTACTCGTGATGCTTATCGGCGGCGGTGGCAAGGCTAAAGATTACTGCCGTAAGAACGGCTACATCTGGGTACCAGAACAGATTGAAGTCAACACCGGCAAGACTAAGAACGCCATCATGATTGGAGAAGAGGAACGAGAGAATGTTTGATGAATCAAAGGTAATCCCTAAACACTACAACGATGTAAGTTCAAACATATCTGCACGTTCTGTCTACACGAACTGGGGCTTGAACGGTGACCTATCGATGGTGGTCAAATACATCAAGCGAGCCGGTAAGAAACCGGGTGAAGATGCATCAAGTGACTTATATAAGTGTTTGTGGTATCTAACAGCAACACTGACGAATGATGAAGAGATTGCTGCAAAGGTTGTGAAATACTGCGGTGAACTACAGTCTACTTCTCAAAAGCAGACTTCCGGCGGACAGAACGAATAGCACTGTCGCAGTGCATCTCATAAGTAACAGCCCATGTACGTACAACGTGGGCTACTAATTCTGTCTGGTAGTCATTCACAAACATCGAGTAATTCATTTCCTCTTGGTTGTTTTGTTTAATGATTATTTTCACTTCTGCTCGGACTCCAAGTGGAATCCAAGTAACAAGAACAACAAAATCTTTTACTTCTCGTTTGTTTACACATGCAGTACCACGAAAGGCACTAGCCATAATGCTGTCTTTCAAGCAAGGTGCTACGACCTCCTTGAACTCTTCTAATAGTCCTATGGTCAACATATTGGCATTCTAACATCTAAGCACTCACTGAGTGTGCATCCCAATATGCCATACAAGCCTCTACAGCGTCCTCTAGAGCCTTTGTTTCCACAGAACGGAACGATGGTCGCCTTGACGCCATTTCGCTCCAGAATACGAACTGTTCTATTGCAACATCAACTTGACGACGCAAAGAAAAAAGTAGGTCCATTCTTCCCATGAACCTACTCTACTTTATAACCAACAGTTTGTCAACTACTTCTTTAGTTTATCTTGTGTCCTGAGGTCGATTTCATTATTCAACCGGCGGAGAGTATCACTGCGAGAGTTTTCATTCTGTAGCCTACTTGCTAATTTACCCGTGTTCCCACCACGACGTTGAAGCCGACGAACGGCAAGTTGGTCTTGTGGCCGGAATGTCCCAGCCGCCAGACGGCTCGTGATGTCACGTGCTTTCAGTAGGTCAGATGTACTAACCTTACTAAACATCTGGCGTTGCTTTGGGATGAGTGGTTCTGGTTTTGGAGCACGTACTGCAAGATTTCTTTCAGCGCGTGTTCTAGACCCTCCCGACGTAGGTGTTCCACCCATTGCGTTATCTGGCTATTCCACGAGCACGGTTACTTGCTGCATTTCCACCCGGAACTAGTTTTCCATAAACTCCCGGATTTGCTTTAGCCCTACGGGTGATTTCACCAAGTTCACGACGAATGCCACCAGAACGTGATGGAGACAGTGCAGCAGTGAGTGCGCCACCAAATGCCGTGCCAGATACTCGCTTGCGAAGTTTTCCAACTTCAGTATCACGTTGACTAGTCAGACTAGCGACACGTTCTGTGTTTCCACGTTTTCGTGCTGCACCAATCTGGCCGGTCAAACTAGCGACTTTGAAAATTCGTTCTCTATCTGCTTGACGAAGATTTCCGGCTTCTGTGCGAAGCGGACCAACCATAGTTCTACCCATAATGCACCTCTAAAAGTTAACCGTAAGCACTCCACCATAAGTGCCTAGTTCCGACCAGTTTCGCTTCTTACGGAAGTATCCATCACCGTCACGCTCAACAGCATATGCATCAGAAGGCTCAGGTGAAGTGTTACCTTCTACAGTCCATACACCCCAAGAGTGAACAGACTGGATGACCCCAATATGACCTATGCGACCAAGTGGCTTGATATAAAACAACACCAAGTCTCCCGGCAACACACGACCAACCTTATTTGCAACGCTTGCCTTAGCATCAGCAACTGATATCCAACAACCGTTTTCCTTAGCCCAATTCGACCAGTCTGGCGTGTATCCACTCCGTGGAAAAGTCGTGTCATAGGTTGTCCCAAGAGCCGTAGCCGCTTGCTTCATCCTAAAACGTACAACTGCTGCACACCAAGGACTACCGGCTGGGATTGGTGGCACACATGATGCTTGATAGGCTTCAACAGCCGCACCACGGTTGACACCAACCTCAGTAACACCTATGTTGGCAACAGCCAACTCAAGTGCCTTTGTCGCTATAGGACGATTAGTAGGTCGCATATACAAACCTTACTGGATTACGGAACACTTGCCCAATTACTTCTTAGGTAGATTCTTGATTACTTCAACAACAAGAAACTCAAGGATTTCATTATCTGAAGGAGTGCCCTTCTCTTTGTCCTTGATGCGCTTGACAATAGTCTTTGTAAGATTAGAGCCAAGTTGTGGTTCTAGGGCTTTCATAGCACTTGCCATAGCCATGTCTTCAGCCAGAGATATGAGAACTTTATCAACACCCTTGATTAGATTTCGTTCTTCGATTCCAAACCATCGTTTCATTTTTGAACTAAACCAACTCATGACTAGCCTCCTATAACTACGGCTGGACCTATTCTCACTCCCCTATATCTTGCTTGACGAACTTTAGGCGTAGCAGTTGCTTCAAACGCAAAATTGATGCTCGGTATTGCTATAATTCTGTAGTCAGAATATGCAGTCTCGTACTCATATGTTGACGCATATACGTTATGTATTCTTACGACATCACCAATCCAAAGAGGTCTATCGTCAGTATTCCTAATAAGGAAATCTGAAGTCCACTCTACTAAGTCACGACCGGGTGTAAGTCTATCAACTAGAACATCAAGTGCCCTTTGTGCCGCAGCATCAGTTGTTATTGATTCATTGATATGCACGACACTACAAGTGCGTCCACGCCAGTTCCTTGGGCGTGATGCCGGTGCTGTCGCTGGATTCTGACTAGCAGCATCGTTATAACTTCGGAATATCAACCTATCTGTTCGTGGGTCACGACCAATTACTTGTATGTGATTTGCTTCAGCCGCCTCATAATGACGTGCTAGTTCACGGATAGTTCTTTTACTTGTTAATGTCTTTGGCACTAATGCATTATTAGCGGCGTATTGAGCCTCATACAATTCCATCATTACAGTATTAGATAAAACAGTTGGGCTTATAAAACAGTACCTATATCCAGTACTAGTAGGCATCCAACCACGAGTGTATGTTTGTGCGTAGTCATTCCATAACTGGTTTAACCACTTAGCAACTGTATCCCCACGCTCTGGAGCAAGACTCCACTTACCGGTTGAAACAATAGGGGAATACGGAAGTTGAAAACCCGGAATGTTGATATACCAGTCGGATGAGTTATAACCACATATAGTCAAAAGGTCTTTAACTGCGTAATCCAATTCAGTCCCATCATATGGAACTGAGTCAATAAGCATCATTAACTCAAACTCACGTGACCTATCCTTACCTTCAAATGACATCGATGGGTAACGCATTTCCAAATCACCCAGCTCGTAAGTTATTTCCGGAGAGTCAAATGTACCACGGCATATATCTAAATATGTATTATCGCCTTTCTTAATGGCAATTCTAAATGGTCTGTCTGACTGATAGAGACTATTTTCAACGACGGCATCGTTATAAAGTAACCCATACCGTGTTTGCATCTTGACTGTCTGGGTTCCGTCTTCATCCACAGAACACTCTAGACTTTGAACATATGGCGTAATATCAATAGAGCCGTTATACGTATTTACTGTTGTTGGTGTTGAAAATAAATCAATCGCATATAGACCCCAAGTAGCATTTCCATCTCCCGTTAATGTTGCTGACGCCAAGACGTCAGCAACTGGTATAAGTGGATTCCATGCTGTCAAATCGGCTTTTACAACAGAAAGATTTCCAACAATAGTTGCTGAGTTTGGACCTATGCGGTCCGTGCCAGCCGACCATCCGGCAAACGTAGTACCAACTGGAGGGATTGCACGTAATGTTGTATTCCCGCCATAAACCGTTCCAGATGTTTCAAACTTACACTTAGCGACTTGAACCATTGGCTGAAATGGTGCCGGAACATACCAGTAAAACTTTGAACTTGGTGTAATGTCGTTCGTATTAGGGTCATTAACAGATGGGTCTAAGTCTTCAAATGTATGACAAAAGTTTGTCCCGTAATTACTTAGAACTAGTAATTCACGTTTACGGCACGGCAGTAAAACAAGGTTTACATAAGTATTTGCGGGAGACATTGAATACAACTTCATGCCACCGGGACGCATACCACCCTTTGTGGAGTCGTACTTCTCTAGTTTTTGTGCGCCTTTATAAACAACAATTGCACCACCAGCCATGACGTCAAGTCGTACTTCATTGGCCTGACCATAATTCCAACCACACCTAAAAGCAACGGTCTCGTTGGCTTTTTTAGTTCCAGACATAAAGAATGAAACATACATAGGTTGGTTAGATGGAAGAACTTCACTCAACACCGCAACAGCGTTGACTCCCTCAGATGTTATGTAATAGTCTGTGGAGTGTAGTAATTTAACTTCCTTCCATTTAGTCGGTTCAGTTAATGTGTCGTAGTCGGTAAGACGTTTCCGTGCGTAGTTGCCAGCACCACTAGTCGTCCATGTAGGAGTCAGTGGCAAAGGAGAAAGCATTGCGGTACCGGTAACAGCATCTACAAAGATAGTGCTTGTAGTGTTCCGCATATTCCACGTAGAGCCTTCACCAGCAACGCAATACCTAGGTACGGATACACGTTTCTCTGGTACATCAATCTCAATTTTTACTGGCCAATCTGTAGCCATTTATTATCTCCGGAGGGGGTTGTTTACATCACCTCTGCGTGAATACTCACTCATAAAAGCACGTAAACCTTGTTCTATTAAACTTGGAGCAGTTCTAAGACCCGGTGAGTTAACACGTGCTCCACCTCTAAGTTCAGTTGGCGTAACTCCTAACTTAGCAAGTTCACCACCACCAAGAGTCTGAGTACGCAATGAAAGTCTATCAGCCGTCTTGCCGGTGTTGGTAGCAATCTCTTTGAGCGTGTCAAGCGATTTATTTCCACCACCTATTGCACCAGTTGGCTGAACTGGTCTATTACCGTAGTTTAGACCATCTGGTAAGGTTGGCATCGCTTGCATGTTTTTCGCAATGCGACCATATATGTCATCTGCTTTAGTGCCAACACTACCGAATGCTGCCCCAATATTTTTGAGTTCAGGAACACTGTTAAACGCATTCTTCATCTCACCAAATAGGTTAGGAACAAGAGTACCAGCTGCTCGCTTCCTATCCAATTCAGCAATTTTTGTTTGACGTGCTGCGGCTGAGTCATCCATTACTCCTCCAGCAATACCTAAACCGATAGTAGGAGCAGCAAAAGAAGTAGCAGCAGAAGCAATTAGTCCACCAGTACCTAGAGTGTATGCACCAATTGCTCCAAATAGGCTACCCTCTTTGAGTGCTTGTGTACCTTCAGCAAACATTTTGAGTGACCACATTGCCATTTTCATTGACGCCATAAATGGCTGAAGATAACCAACTATAGCGTCAAAAACATCCTTAAAATAAAGTCCGACATATTGAACCCAGTAAACAATGTCGTTAGCCCAATTAGGACCAGCAGTTGCCAAATAGTCGAATAAAGCAGTTGCACCTTCTTTTAGGGCAGTATATATGACTGGAATTTGCTGAACAGCCGCAATAATATAACTTCCAATACGCGCTGCGGCTTCTCTGAAGTTATCGACGAGCGATTTTGTATCAACAAATCCAAATAGACTTGCAAGTGCTTCTTGAATTACACCACTAGTACCTATGGAGTAAAAAACTTCTCCAATTGCAGTAGATATTTGACTAATGTTCTCAATCAAACTCTGCATGCCCGGTTGAGCAGCCGTAAACATAGCCGCAAGCCCTTGACCAACTGGACGTGTGGCTTCAGCCAAGTCATCCATTACGTTTTCAAGGTTTGTACTTACGCCACCCGAAACACTTGGCAACTTCAGCATTTCAGTATTAATCATGTCAACGACATCAAAAACTGACTTACCGGTTTTCTCCATCATCTTGGAGATTTCTTCGCCCTTGGCACTACCAAATGCTTTTAGTAACACCATACGAATCTGAGGAACACGTTCAGATAACTGTCTGATTTCATCGCCTTCCAACTTACCAGCGGTAACGATTTGTTGAAGTGCAAGCATTGCGCCCTTGAAGTCTGCTTTACCCTTGCCAACAGCGGCAAGAGCACGTGCAAACCCCATTATGGAACGTTCTGCGTTTTCAGCATCCATACCGGCTGCACGAAGACCAACTGTGGCTTGAATAACTTCAGGTAAAGCAAGACCGGGGAGTTTGGCAAGTTGCCTTAAACGACCCAATGTTTCGGTAAGGGATTCTGCATTATTTTCATACGCAGCAAGTCCACGTATCTGTTGTTCGTAAGATACATACTGTGCAAACTGTTGCTGCATAAACATTGCCGATAGGCTTACTGCTGTTTTAGTTGCTTCTAATCCAACACTTATAATGCCACCCGCAACACCAGCAAGAACACCAAGAAGTTGACCAGCTATATTAACAACTGTCCCAAGAGCTCCAGCAAACATCTGTAATACGCCGCCGGTCAAAGAGCCTATTGCACCAACAACTGCACCCACACCAGCGACTACCATACCTATCGGCCCACCCGCTCCACCCAAACTAGATATAGCACCACCAAGGGAATTAAATACGCTTGTGCCAATTTGCCCAACAACGCCGATTGCTTGACCGAATTTTGCAACCAGTGCAAGCGGTGAGGCTGATATGCGACCCATATTTGCCATCGCACCAGATACTTTATTGATGCCGTTTGACATTCCATCAAACGTGCCACCGCCACCGCCACCACCACCAGAACCACCAGACCCACCACCGCCACCAACCCGTCCAGATATGGAG
>Ga0208133_1000472_pt1 | contig 15739 bp, 21 predicted proteins | sample ColrivemetaGS535_FD_187595 | JGI IMG/M metagenome (GOLD analysis project Ga0208133, IMG submission 187595) | Estuarine microbial communities from the Columbia River estuary, USA - metaG S.535 (SPAdes) (version 2) | ecosystem: Environmental > Aquatic > Marine > Intertidal zone > Estuary | place... | reverse complement strand
GGAGAATGGGTTAAACCAGTATTCAGTAAAGTTCAAACCCTTGTAGGTTCAGTTCCAACACCATATATTATTGATGATAAGGTGGATATTTACGATACTGCAGATGCAATTAGGTATTGGTATGATATTCCTAGAAAAGACCGTAAAAAGAGGGCTTTAGCAGGCAGGAAATGGATGTTAAACGAAGGTGGGTTAAATCATACAAATATGTGTAAAACTCTTTCTGATGGTATGGAAACAGCTTTCCAAAATTGGAGACCTAAAGAAAGATTTGGATTATATAAATTAAAATAATATGAAAGTAAGCATAAAAAGGTTACATGAAAACGCAATACTCCCATTTTACGCAAAGGAAAGTGATGCGGGTATGGATTTGGTGGCAACATCAATTAAAGAAAATACTACATTTCAAATAACATACGGATTAGGTATAGCATTAGAAATACCAGATGGGTTTATGGGTTTAATATTTCCACGTTCATCTATTAGAAATATGGAACTTATTTTAAGTAATTCAGTTGGAGTGGTTGATGCTGGATATAGAGGAGAACTTCAAGCAACATTCGTTAAATCAAATGGACTTGATTCCCTAGCATATAAAGTGGGAGATAGAGTTTGTCAACTTATAATCGTACCACATCCAATCGTAGAATGGACAGAAGTAAATGAATTAAATAATACTGAAAGAGGAACCGGAGGGTTCGGTTCAACAGGAAAATAAAAAATAAAATATGAGCAAACCATTATTAGTATTTCAAGCACCAGTTTTTACAAGGAGTGGATATGGTGACCATAGTAGAGATTTACTTCAAAGTTTATTTGATTTAGATAAATATGATGTGAAAGTAGTACCAACTCGTTGGGGAACTACACCACAAAATCAACTTGATGGTGTGAGTGAATTTAGTAAAAAAGTATTGAGTAGTGTTATTACAACGTTAGATAAAGAACCTGATGTATATATTCAGGTTACAGTTGCTAATGAATTTAAAAAAATGGGTAAATACAATATCGGTATTACTGCCGGAGTTGAAACTACCTTAGCACCAAAGGATTTTATTGATGGTTGTAATAGAATGGATTTAGTTTTAGTACCATCTAAATTTACAAAAGAGGTATTACAAAAAACTTCATTTTCTGAAGTGGATAAAGCAACAGGTCAAAAAATTAGAGAGATTAATGTTCAAACTCCAATTGAAGTTCTTTTTGAAGGAGTTGATTTAGATATTTTTTTAAATAGAACTAATCAAGAGGCAGATGTACTTACTAATACTGAAAAATTAGATAAAAAAATTGAAACTGATTTTAATTTCTTATTCGTAGGTCATTGGTTAAGTGGAGATTTAGGACAAGATAGAAAGGATGTAGGAATGTTAATTAAAACATTTTGTACTATTTTCAAATCCCTTCCAAAAAATAAACAACCCGGTTTGATACTAAAAACATCTATGGCTGGATTTAGTATTATAGATAGAGAGGAGATTAGTGAAAAAATTAAAACCATAACTAAAGAATATGGTCCAAACTGCCCACCTATTTATTTATTATTTGGAGATATGAAACCAAGCGAAATAGCAAATTTATATCATCATCCAAAAGTAAAGACTATGATATCATTTACTAAGGGTGAAGGATATGGTAGACCTCTAGCAGAATTTGCTACAACTGGTAAACCTGTTATAGTTTCAAAATGGAGTGGATTGACTGATTTTTTACCTGAAACCAATACTATTTATTTAGATGGAGAATTGACAAATGTTCACCCATCAGCAGCAAATCAATTTCTAATGGCAGAATCTCAATGGTTCTCCGTAAATTATTCATCTGCAGCACAAAAAATAATGGATGTATTTAAAAATTATAATAAATATTCAGATACTTCAAAGGGATTACAAGCAAATATTAAAAATAATTTCTCATTAGGAAAAATGACAGAAGCCTTTGGTAATTTACTTAATAAATATGTTAAAGTTGCAAGTCACGTCGAATTGAAACTACCAAAGTTAACTAAATTATAAAATGCAATTTTATACCAACCAATATAAAGAAATATTAAAGCCGGAAAAACGAATTAGTAAATCACTAATTTTACCTAGAAACGTTTATCGTATTTCTACCTATATTGATGGTGTACCACCAACAAAAGTTGGAATGGAAAGTAGATATGTATTTGTAATTGGTAAGGTTGATAAAAAAATTCATTGTCTTTTATTGAACCACGTAATACCTGCTAATTTTATTACATTTTTAAATAAACTTAGAGATAAAACAAAACCAATTGAAAAAGACCAACCATTAAGTGAATTACTTAAATTAATGGGTAAAGATGGTCATCAATTATTTGAAACTTATGTAAAAAGAAATAGAACAATCTACTCACATAAATTAGATAATTATAGAACTTATTTTTTAGATAAAATTGCTAATGTATGGGAAATTAGATTTGAAGATGGATTTTTACAAGAAATATTCAAAGAAGGAAATACTGCTTCAGATAGACGAGAAGTTATTAAAAAAGAAATAAACGAAAAAGATGGCTAGTATAAGTTACGCAGTTACAGTTTGTAATGAAATTGATGAGTTGGCACAACTTCTTAATTTTTTACAATTACATATCAGAGAAGAAGATGAGATTGTCATTCAATATGATGAGACATCAGTTACTAAAGAGGTAGCAGATTATCTTAATTTAATCAATGTAATGCATTCCAATCACAAAGTGGTTGGTTTTTCATTAAATAATGATTTTGCATCATTCAAAAATAATCTTAAATCACATTGTTCAAAGGATTATATTTTTCAAATAGATGCAGATGAGATTCCACACGAATATCTAATAGAAATATTGGGTGAGGTATTGGATAGTAATAATGTAGATATTGTATTTGTACCACGAATCAATACGGTCGAAGGTTTAACTCAATCTCATATTCAACAATGGGGTTGGAATGTAAACGAAACCCAATGGGTAAACTTTCCTGATTATCAGACAAGAATATATAAGAATATGGATGATGTAACGTGGATGGGTAAAGTACATGAAACCATTACTGGTTACAATACGTTCTCAAATTTTCCGGCAGAAGAACAATTTTGTTTATATCATCATAAACAAATAGAAAGACAGGAAAAACAAAACTCTTTCTATGCAACCATCTAAGATAACATTCGTATATAATCACGCTCCAAATGAAACGTGGTCAACTCCTTTATCATTATTAAATGAATTCCAAAAGAGAGGATGGGAAACTGAAATAGTTTCAATAACTGCAACGGATGATTCCCAATTACAATTATGGATTCAACAAGATATCCCAACGGATATTGTATTGTTTATGGATTGGGGTAGAATTGATTCTAAATGGTTAGATAAGAGTTTAAAACCAAACACATTTTGGATACAAGAAAGTGGAGATGACCCTCAAAACTTTGTAAGAAACTACCCAAAAGCAAGTAGGTTTCATTATACAATTACACCAGATAAAGTATCAGCAGAAGAATATAGAAAAAGAGGTATAACTGCTGATTGGGTTTCTCATTGGGCAGATACGGTAGTTCAATTTCCAATGGATGAAAAACCTCAATATGTTGCGGTTACAAGTAGAGGAAGGGGTGGTTCTGAATTTTTAGATTACCTTACAGAATGGGGTGAGGGGCTAATTGGCAATCGGAATGGAATGAATGCGATAGAACATACTGAATTTTTGAATTCCGGTTTAATGGTTATTCAGAATAGTAGATGGAGAGAAATCACTCGTAGAATCTTTGAAGGAATGGCGTGTGGTAAGATGGTTATAACTGATAGGTTAGCCGAATCAACCGGTCTTTCCGAAATGTTTATAGAGGGTGAGGAAATAGTTTATTATGATAATATGTTGGATTGTATTGAAAAGATAAATTATTATAATGAAAATAGAGACGAACTCAATCGTATTGCCTTAAATGGAATGAATAAGGTTTTGAATAATTATACTCAAATTCAAGTGGTAAATAAAATAATTGAAAAATGGAAAAACTTCCAATCAGCATAGGAATATTATCCTGGCATAGTGGACAAGTACTTGTAGATACTCTGACCACTTATTATGAAAATGGTTTATTCGATATGGTAAACGATGTTACTATTCTATTTCAGGAGGTAACTCCGCAAGATATGGAAATAGCAAGACACTTTGGATTGGATTTCATAGGTTTACAAAAGAATATCGGAATAGGTCAAGCATTCATTAGACTAACTGAAAATGCAAAAGAAGATTTTGTTTTAGTTTTAGAACATGATTGGAATTTGATTGAGGATAAACAAACTACATACGATACATTAAAAAGAAGTTATCAAGCAATTGAAATGGGAATGGATGTAGTTAGATTAAGACATAGACAACAACCAGGAAATCCACATTTTTCATTTAAACATATGGGTAAAGAACTTACTTATTATGATGATGAAATTGAATGTACTTCACCCCATCTTTTGGATTCGGTACATTGGTTAGACCCTGCAGTTGAATTTCCTGATTTAATAAAGAAAACTGAAGATATGTTTTGGACTACCTCTCGTTATGGTAATTGGACAAACAACCCATGTCTTTATAAGAAACAATTTTATTTAGATACGGTCAACCCCTTTGCAGGAGAAGGAATTGCATTGGAAGGAAACATTAGTAAATGGTGGGCACAACAAGAATATAAGGTAGGACATAACGAAGGTTTATTTAAACACAACGACTGGCAAAAATACGGAAAATAATGACAAAATTAATTATCTTTGATTTAGATGGTGTATTAGTAGAAGCAAAAGAAATACATTATAAAACTTTAAATCAAGCCTTGTGGGAAATAGCAAAGAGTAACAAATATGTTATTTCAGAAGCAGAACATCTTTCTATATATGATGGATTAAAAACAAATCAAAAGTTAGAACTACTTACTCAAAACAAAGGATTACAAAGAGATACATATGAAACTGTTTGGAATAGAAAACAAGATTTAACTATTGAAGCAATTTCACAATTACAACCTGATTTACAAAAGATTGAATTGTTTAAGGAATTAAGAAACAGAGGGTATAAGTTAGCATGTGCTTCAAACTCAATTAGAAGGTCAGTATTGGTTATGTTAGCTAAGATAGGTATAATTGAGTATATGGATTTAATCATCTCTAATGAGGATGTAAAGAACTCTAAACCACATCCTGAAATGTATTGGAAGGTTATGAGTATGATGGGATGTTTGCCTGAAGAAACTCTTATTGTAGAGGATTCTCCACATGGATTATTGGCAGCAAGTAGAAGTAGAGCAAATGTTTTGAGAGTAGATTCTCCAAAAGATTTGGTAATATCAAAAATTATTAGTAAATTAGATGAAACACAAAACACTATGAATATACCAAAATGGCAAGGTGGTAAGATGAATGTTCTTATTCCAATGGCGGGTGCTGGAAGTAGATTTCAGCAAGCTGGTTACACATTCCCTAAACCACTAATTGATGTGAAAGGTAAACCAATGATACAAGTTGTAGTTGACAATCTTAATATAGAAGCAACATACATTTATGTAGTTCAAAAAGAACATAGAGCAAAATACAATTTAGATACTCTATTAAACTTAATCACTCCAAATTGTAAAATAGTAGAAGTAGATGGTATTACCGAAGGTGCGGCGTGTACTACTTTGTTAGCAAAAGAATATATTGATAATGACCAACCATTAGTTATGGCAAACTCTGACCAATTTGTAGAATGGGATAGTAATGAGTTTATGTATAAAATGATTGAGCAAAAAGTTGATGGTGGAATTTTAACATTCAAAGCAACGCACCCTAAATGGTCATTCGCTAAATTAGATGAATACGGATATGTTACGGAAGTAGCAGAGAAAAATCCAATTTCTGATATTGCAACGGTTGGTGTTTACTATTGGGCTAAAGGGTCTGATTATGTGAAGTACGCAGAACAAATGATTACTAAAAATATCAGAACTAACAATGAGTTTTATACTTGTCCTACTTTTAACGAAGCAATTGGGGATGGTAAAAAAATTAAAACATTCAATATTGATAAGATGTGGGGATTGGGTACACCAGAAGATTTAAATTATTATTTAGAAAATAAGAAATGATACTAATATCACATAGAGGAAACACAAATGGAAAGTTTGAATCATATGAAAACGAACCAATGTATATTGACAAAGCAATATCAGATGGATTTGATGTAGAGATTGATGTGTGGGTGGTAAAGGGTGTTCTTTTATTAGGACACGATAAACCACAATATGGAGTATCACAACATTGGTTCAATGAGAGATATCAAAGATTATGGATACATTGTAAGAATATAGAAGCAATGGAATGGTTTAATATGATTGGTGGGTTTAACTATTTTTGGCATCAAGAAGATACTCTAACACTTACATCTATGAATGTAATTTGGGCATACCCAGGTAAACAACCAATCAAAGGAAGTATCGCAGTTATGCCTGAAATTCATAACGATAATTTAGATGAATGTATTGGAATTTGTTCGGATTATATAAACGATTATAAATGAGAGTAGCACTATGTTTTTATGGTCAACCTAGAAAGTATAAAAAGGTATTAGACCAATGGCAAAAAATAATTAAAGAATTAAATGCAGATGTGTTTATTCAAACTTGGTATGGTGAAGATAGAGGTAGAAACTTTATTGATATAAATGCGTTGATTGAAGATTTTCAACCAAAAGAAATTAAAGTATCAAACCCACATAGATTTATTGATTTAATACCAACCGATTCAACATATGAAACACAATCTTACCATGCAATGCAACAAGCATACGCAGTGACTAGTTGTTTTCAAACAATCGCTATTTTTTCAGAAGAATTGAAAACGGATTATGATTTAATTATAAAAGTAAGAATGGATATAGAGTTACACAACGTTGATATGTTCATAGACTTTATCAAATCAAATAAAGATGCTAATTTATTATATGCAGCCGGAAACCATTGGCAAAGAGATATTAAATTTGATGATAACATTATGGTTGGTACTGCAAACGCAATGAAATCAATTTATATAGATTTTTTTAAATATACAATTGATTATATAAAAAATACAAAGATAATTCCTGGTGGTGAAACAAATCATTTTAATTGGTTTGAATTTTTAAATATAACTAAAAATGTTGTAAAAGTAGAACCATTAAATTTTTCTTTGATACCATACAAATTAGAAGAAATAATATTAAACGAAAATGAAAAATAGATATATCGAAACATTGCTGAGGCATGATTCAGCTTGGAAAGGTCATGGCTTATTAGCTATGGAATTAGTAGAAACTTTTAAACCGGAAGTCACTGTAGATTTGGGAGTTGATTATGGGTTTTCAACATTTTGTTTTGGATATCCACAAATTGGTAACGTATATGGTATTGATTGGTTTCAAGGTGATGACCATTCCGGCCATAGAGATACATTAAATTTAGTAGATGATTTGTATCAACATATCATAAAGAATTTTGGTGTTTCAAATATTGAATTTATTAAAAGTGATTTTGCAGAAGCAGCAAAAACTTGGGATAAAAAAATTGACATATTACACATTGACGGATTTCATTCATATGAAGCAGTTAAAGGTGATTTTGATAATTGGATAGGATTTTGTAATGATGATGCGATTGTTTTATTTCATGATGTAGAATCTTTTCCTGAAACAGTTGGTGTATTCTTTGCAGATTGTGATGGATATAAATTAATACATACGGGTTCTGCGGGATTAGGAATTTTAACTAAATCGGAAGAAAAATATAATAAAATAAAAAATATTATAAATGGGTAAGGTTATTTTTTGGCATACATATTTGATTAACGAATATAAATTAGTTGTACAAGAACAACTTATGAAATTAGTAACATCAGGATTATATAATGAAGTAGATAGAATATACATTGGTATAATATCACCATCTGACGAAAATACAAATTGGTTTATTAATTTATTAAGTTCATATCCAAAATGTGTATTTAGATTACATAACACAAATGAAGCAGAAAAATGTACTATGAGAGATGTTGTTGAGTTTTGTAAAAATGATGATGCATATATTATGTATTTTCATACAAAGGCAGTATCAAATACAGGTTACAACAATACACTTTGGAGATGGAGTATGGATTATAATTTAATGTATAGACATAAAGAATGTATTGAATTATTAGATAATGGAGCAGACGCAGTTGGGTGTAATTTAAGGAAAGATACATATGTTGGATATTATCCACATTTTAGCGGAACTTATTGGTGGTCAACATCAAAATATATAAGAACTTTAAATGAAAATTATTTATACAATACAGAAATGTTGGGTGCACAAAACTCATTATCAGTAGAATTTTTTATAGGTTCAAACCCAACCGGAAATTTACAATCTATCTTTGAATGTAAACATGAAGCACCATATGCAGTAGAAACTTTAATAAATGAATATTTAAAATAGATGAAAGAAGTTACAGAAGTTACAAATTGTCCAATCACAAATGATTCGGAAAGATTTACCTATATCGATTTGGGTGAAATGCCATTGGTAAATAATTTATCTGATACCAGAGAAGATTCATTTAACTCACCAAAATATAAATTGGCAGTTCAGTATTTTAGTAAAAGCAAATTATCATGTCTTACTGAAAATGTAGACCCTAATTTAATGTTTTCGCAATATTCATATAAATCAGGCGTTGTAAAAGCGTATGCAGACCATTGTAAAGAAATGTTTTGGTTTGTTGACACTTATTTGAATTTAAAAGAGAATGATAATGTATTGGATATTGGTGGAAATGATGGAACATTGCTACATTCGTTTTTGGAAAAGAAACCATATTTGAATGTATTAAATGTAGACGCATCAACCAATCTTACAAAATTAAGTAGAGAAAGAGGAGTGCCCGCATTAAATGCATTTTGGGGAGTAGAAACTGCAAAGAATATTGATAAAAAATTTAAGTTAATCACATCAACAAATGTATTTCAACATACACCACCTATTGCAGATTTTGCAGAAGCAATATCAATGAGTTTGGATGAGAAAGGTATTTGGTGTTTGGAATTTCCTTATTGGAAAACAAATATGCAAACTTTACAATTTGACCAAATATACCACGAGCATGTTTATTTTTATTTAGTAGAACCACTTAAACAATTATTTGATAAGTTTGGATTAGAAATAATAAAAGCAGTTAAGTACCCAATTCATGGTGGAACATTAAGATTATTAATTTCTAAAAAAGGAGATTGGGATGTTTGTGATGGTGTTCAAAAAATTATAAATGAAGAACAATCAATAGACCAAAAATATTATGAAGATTGGGGTGAAGTAATTGAAGAACATATATCGGATTGTAAAATTATGTTGCAAGCTTGTAAAAATGCAAATAATAATATTATAGGATTTGGAGCAGCTGCAAAAGGATGTATATTTTTAAATAGTGCAAAGATAGACCATACGATATTGGATGTAGTAATTGATGATACCGATTTAAAACAAGATAAGTTTATACCAGGAACAGGTATTCAAATTAAAAGTAGAGAATATTTAAAAGAAAATAAAGTAGATTATATTTTAATATTGGCACATAATTTTAAAGACGTTATTATTAAATCTTTAAAAAACGATGGATATACTGGTAATTTTATTATTTTATTTCCAACAATTCAAACAATATGAAAATAGGAATAAATTTAGTGGGTGTATCTTACAACGATGGTTTAAATGGTGGAAGATATAGAAATTTTGAAGATGCAAAAGATGGATTTTTTAAATATGTTATAAACCCATTAAAAGAACAAGGACATGAAGTATTCTTTTATATATTCAGTTATGGTAGTTCTAAAAAAGAAGAAATATTAAACACATATCTTCCAATAAAAAAATCAACATTTGTACCAGAAGAGGTTAATTTAAACAAATATGGTGGTGGAGATAAACTACCCAATGGAGTAAAATTAATGTCAGGAACTTATTGTAATAGTTTAGTTGAATTATTAGAAGAAGATTTAGATTTAGTAATTTCAACTAGATTTGATATTAACTTTTTCAAAAACCCATTTGAAGAATACAATTATGATTTTGATAAATGTAATTTTTTGTGGAGAGAACCTGAGTATTTGGATTTACCAATTATCAACGATACCTTTATAGTATTTCCACATTTTATGACAAATAATTTAATAGAAGCAATAATGGAGATGGAACATAACCCACCAAAAGGATGTAGTGTAGCAATGCACAATTTATATCTACCAATGGTAAATCAAGTTGGAGAAGGTGGAGTTCAATGGTTAGATGATGATTATAAAAACACAATCAGTAATGATTTATATAAATTAACAAGACATGAATAAATGGTTGAATGCATATTTATGGGGTTATAAGAATTGGGAAGCAGCAGACCATTCTTTTAGAAAATTTAGAGAATTTTATCCCGATGGAGACATTTATATTAAAGTAGATAATGGTGGTGATTTTGAAAATTATACAAAGCTTGCAAAAAAGTATAACGGATATTGTTCCAATAATCCATTTAAAATAGGTTATCCTGGAAACCATCAACAACACAATATTGGCAGAGAATGTTGGCCAATGGATAATGCAATTTTGTGGTGTGATAACATATATTGGGCATGTAAATATTCTGACTCTAAATTTATGATAATATTAGAAGAGGATAGTTTTATTCTTAAACCAATCAGTATCATAAAAGGTAATGAGTTTGGAATAGCAGTGTTTGAATATAATACAAATGTGATGCCGGAAGTTCTATTAGATGTTATTAAACAGATTGGTGGAAATACGAATATACCTTTAAACATATTTGGAAACAAAGGGTATGGTGCGGGTGGTGGATTTATAATTGACTGTAAGAAATGGATTATCAGTTGGGAAAAATTTAGACCTGTATTAGAACTAAATTATGATATGATTGCAAGTCAAAATAAACTTATAGGTTGGTCGGATTGTTTAGCACAATTAGTCATTATGGCGGGTGGTTATGAAGTTGTTCAAAATCCACAAATGGTTCAAACTTGGTATCACGAAAGACCTGACCTATATCCAAATTATACTGATTGGAAAGATTATGAGATTGCAGACTATGTAAAGGATATAGAAATAATAAAACAATTATAAAATAAAAAATATGCACGAATCAGCTTTAAAAAATGCTAAATGGTTTTTTGAAAAATATGTAGATAAAGTCAATCCATGTAAAATACTAGAAATAGGTAGTCGTGGTGGTGATTTACTTAGAAAATGTAAACCAGATAATGCCGAATACATTGGACTAGATTTACAAGAGGATGCAAATGTAGATGTAGTATCAAACGACCCAGAAACAATGCCATTTGAAAACGATACATTTGATTATGTAGTAAGTTCATCTTGTTTTGAACATGATGAATTTTTTTGGATTACTTATTTAGAAATTATGAGAGTATTAAAACCTGGCGGAATGTTTTATTTAAACGCACCATCAAACGGCCCATATCATGCTAACCCCATTGATTGTTGGAGATTTTATGGTGATTGTGGTTATTCATTAGCTAAATGGGGTAAAAAAAATGGATATGAAAACAATGAAGTTGTTGAAAAATTCATAGATGAGAAATTAAATGATGTTTGGGAAGATTATGTATGTGTTTTTAAAAAATAAAAATATATGAAATATACAATAGTAGGGTGTATAACTAAATATAACGTACAAGACATTAAACCATATGTTGAATCAATTGAACAAAGTGGGTTCAAAGGTGAGAAATTAATGTTAGTATATGATGTATCACAGGAGGTTATACAATATTTAGATAAAAAGGGTTGGTTAATAGTTCAATCACAATTACAAGAACATATTATCTTACAAAGATTTAGAGATATGTATGCTTTACTACAACAATATGATACTGATGTAATAATTTGGACAGATGTAAAAGATGTTATATTTCAAAAAGACCCAACCGAATGGTTAAACAAATGGATGAGACGAGATATACTTGCGTTTAGTGAATGTATCCGTTTGAAAGATGACCCATGGGCATGTGTAAATAGTGGAACAACATTTCCAATGGAATGGGAGTTTGGAATGAAAGACCAAATCAGCTATTGTGCAGGTACGATTGTTGGTAAAAGAGAAGCAATGAGAGATTTATTTATTGACATTTATAGATGGAGTAAAACAACTGCAAACCCAGAACAACTTTCCGACCAAGCTGCATTTAATATTCTATTGAGATTAGACCATTACAAACATAGTGTGGAGTTTGTAGACCAAGAAAGAGGATTTGTAACCCAATTGGGGACAGTATGGGTTAATAAAGATAAACTTCCAATAACCGAACCAACTCCCATTTATAAAGATGGAAAATTATATAATCAAAAAGGTGATGAGTTTACGATAGTTCATCAATACGATAGAGACCCACAAATTAAAAAAGAAATTTATGAAAGGTATAATTAGTATATTTACGATGCCACACGAATTGGAAGATTTGGCATCAACATTAGAAAAGTTAAAAAGAAATTCAATATATCTGGATAATACAGTTAAATATAAAGTTGATATAACAATGTGTTTATCAGATGAATTAACTGATTGGGAAAATTCAAAATTACCAAAAGAATATATTAAAGAAAGAACTATTGAATTAGTTGAAAGTTATTTGGATTGGTGTATGTGGGATTTAAATTGGGATAATCCAAATATATTAGGATGTGTATCTCAAAGAAGATTTAGTTTGAAAAATAATCCAGATGCAGATTTCTTCATTTGGTTAGATTGTGATATATTTTTTAAAGATATAACATTGGCATATGTTACAAATGCATATAAAATGGTTAAAGAAAGTGGTTACGAAGATATAATTGTGACTCCTGAATTTGTAAAACAATGGGATAATACTTGGGATATGGTTGCTAATAAAAATTATTGGAATGAACCTATAAATTATCATTTGGACACAAACATATATAAAGATGTTTTACCTAATATTGGAGATATGCAAATTAAAGAATTGGTGGGATATAAATTTGCAGGTGGATGGTTTACATTGATATCAAAATCCATATTAGATAAAACTGGAATACCAGAATCATTTGGACATTACGGATTAGAAGATACATATGTTATGTTTTGTTGCGGTATAATGAAAAACAATAATATCAATGTTTCTCAATTTATATTAGAAAATTTAATAGTTGGTGAGATACATAAAAATCGTACAAATAAAATTATAAAATCATATTTATCCAATAGAGATAGGAAAGATGAATTTAAAAAAATAGCAGAAGCTAATTTTACAAATGAATTAAACTTATTCAATAATAAATTTACAAATAATGAACATACAGGAAGCTAAAGAAAAGCTAAAAAAAGATGGATATACTTCATTTGAAATAAAAGATTTTGATGAAGAATTTTATAACTTTTTATTACCTTTAAAATGTAATGAAGAGAAAAATTTAAAGAATTACTATACATACCTAAGAGCGGATGGTAGTTTTAATTTAGATGGTGGTACGGCCGATGAATCTAAAGATAAAATTAGGATACAAGATGACTTTGAATTATTTGAAGAAGCTTCTAAAAAAAAGAATGAGATAGTTGATATACGGAAAACCGATTCCAATTTTATGATGAGTCAATTATGGTATTATTCGGATTTAAATTCAATAATTCCTCCTGATAGACCGGAAGATGATACCCAATATGCAACAAACAAAACAATGACCAAATTTGAAAAATATGTCTATAATATAACAAAACATTTCTTTGATTTTGAAGATACACAAGAATTTTGTTTATTTGCACCAATGAGTACATATTATGATAAAGGGTGTGTACTGGCAAATCATGGTGATGGAACGGGTACCGGCCGAATATGTGCAATGTTGATTTATCTCAATGAAGAATATGATGAGAACGATGGTGGAATTTTAATTTTAGATAATAAAGAAAAAGTTATTCCTACATTTGGTAAAGTTGCAATAATAGATTTACAAAGTTTTGATATACAACATCAAGTAACAGAAGTTACAGGAGGTTTGGGTAGATTTGCATTACTTACATTTGTTAAGAAAAAAGAAGATGAGCTTATAGATTATTGATAATGTAAAATTTTTAATATTTATATCCGTATATACAAACCTATTTAATATGAAATTCGAATTGACCAATCCAAAAGCATGGAAAGCCGTAAATGAAAAAAATATCCCAATGAAACATAAGATTCAAATCTATGAAAAATTAGGTGGAGCATATCGTTTAGGTGAGGATGGTGGAGAACAGGTCTATAATAAAATGACCGAATTACTTAAAAGTAGAATAAATGAAGGTCCTGAAACACAAGACCACGAAGTATCTATGGCAGGTGGTCAATTAGATGATATTATTAGAAACGCAACCGAATTAAAAGGTAAAGTAGGTCAAGAAGAAATAAATTTACCAGGTTGGATTCAAGACCACATTTCACAGGCAATGCAATTTATTAACCAAGCCAACACAGGCTATCATAAATTAGGAGAAAAATAATGGAAAATATGTACTCAGTAATAATTACGGCAATAACCGTATTAGGTGGAACATCAGCATGGAGATACTACGAAAAAAGAGCATTTCGTAAAGAAAAAGATGATGAGTTTATCAGACACGATTGTAAAGACCGTATCTCTAAATTAGAAGCATTATTAGAATCTGCATCAAAAGAGAAAGATGAACTTCGTAGTATGGTATTAGGACTTACAAAAGAAGTGGCAGCATTGAGTGTTAAAGTTGAATTCCTTACAAGAGAGAACGATAAGTTAGAAAAAGCACTACCAAAGACTAAGAAACAATTAAATGGTTAATTTACTTAAAGAATTCTTTTTCGGCCAACGATTTGCAAAATTAGATGGTCGTAATATTGAGTTGGGTAAAGTTTACGGAAACCCAATGGTAAATGCATTCACACCATTGAAAGAAGAAGAAACCAAAAAATTAAGAATATTTGATTTTGACGACACATTAGTTAAAACAAAATCTCACATATACATTACAAATAAAGCTGGTAAGAAATCAAAATTAACTCCTGGTGAATATGCAGTGTATGAACCAAAAGACGGAGATAACTATGATTTTTCAGATTTTGAACAAGTTAAACAACCACAAGAAATTAAAGGTGTTACTAAATTATTAAAAACAGTTGCAAACGCAGAAGGTGAAAGAAAGGTAGTAATATTAACTGCTAGAAGTGCATACAAACCTGTTAAGGATTATTTACAAGATATTGGGTTGGAAGGAATATATGTAGTTGCGTTGGCATCAAATGACCCACAAGACAAAGCAGATTGGATTGAAGATAAAATTAAAGCAGGCTATAACGATGTCTTTTTTATAGATGATTCACATAAAAATATTAGTGCAGTAAACAAACTTAAGGACAAATACCCTAATATTAAAATGAAGGTTACCCATGTCAAACACGATATACCTGCAGCCCCAAAACAATCTGATATGAAATCACAAAAAGATAAGGAGACAACAAAAAAAGTTGAACCTAAAAAAAATGATATGAGTTTGAAAGCATTGTTGCCAAAGAGAGATTTAGACAAGACAATTAAAAATCCAGAAACAGGTAACAAAATCAAAATCAAAACAGCATTAGGATACGATAAAACTAAACCAGCATATAAAGCGGCACAATTCGCATTAAAACAAAAATAAGTTATGATATAC
>Ga0208133_1000471_pt1 | contig 15758 bp, 23 predicted proteins | sample ColrivemetaGS535_FD_187595 | JGI IMG/M metagenome (GOLD analysis project Ga0208133, IMG submission 187595) | Estuarine microbial communities from the Columbia River estuary, USA - metaG S.535 (SPAdes) (version 2) | ecosystem: Environmental > Aquatic > Marine > Intertidal zone > Estuary | place... | reverse complement strand
TGGAGATACTGACCTTACTGAAGATGAAATATTTGATGAAGATGAGTTTGAATCTCTTTTACGTGAAATTGTTGCAGGTACAATCCTAAATGAACTTAAAACAAAAGGATTGGTAAATTCTTACGAAGATGATGACACCGAAGAAATGTTTTTCTTAACTGAAAAGGGTAAAAAAGTCCTAAAAAGTGATGAAAAGTTAAAATAGAATTATTTTTTCTTCTCGTCTAAAGATTGTGCATAAATAGACTTCTTATATTGTCTAACTTTATCTTTAAGTTGAATTAATAGTTTTTGGGCGTTATTTAAACTCACGGTTATACCTGAAATTCTAGCGTTTGACGTGCTTTTTAGTCCTGATGGTATAGAATCTTCTAATTTCCTCAGTTCTTTTACCGTTTCACCTAAAGAATTTTGTAATTCCTCTATTTTAAACTGTACTCTACTAAAATCCTGTCTTGATACTTTTGACATTTGTTCAAATAAGACCTTATCAACGGCCTCTTTAATCAAATTTTCGGATATAATGTTTTTTTCCATAAATTATTCTAAACCAAAGGTTTTTTCTTCTCTATCTGTTAATTCACCGTCTCTCTTCATACCTTCTTTAATGTAATTTCTAATTAATTTAGATACCGTTACCTCTTGGTTGTTAGCAACCTTCTCAATTTCCTTATAGTATGCAGGAACAACCCTAAATGTTAACATTTTTATCAGTTGTTTGTGTTTTGGTTGACTTGAACCTGGTGTATCTTTCGATGCTTGCATTTCTTTATATGCGTCTGATGCCATGATATGTGTTTTTTATATAAATATTTTGTATTACAAATAAAATTCATTATATTAATAAAAAACACAAAAATATGTCAGAAGATACCACTCCACAACTATCCCCCATCAAATTATGTGAGGAAAAGTACCCAGAAACCACAGCAGAATTCAAAAAAATCCTAAAGGAACAGTATGAAATCTTTTGTAGAAAGCAATTAAACTACGGACCCGATAATATCTCCGTAGGAACCCGTTTAGAGACCCCTGAAGAGGTTAAATTGTCTCAGACAGGTCTTTGGTTCAGAATGAACGATAAGATTCAGAGATTGAAGCAATTGGTGTTATTAGGTAAACCCGATACGGTAGGTGAGGCTATCGAAGATACATATCAAGATTTATCTGTATATAACATTATCGCTCAAATTGTAATCAGAGGAAAATGGGCAAAATAGAATTTTAGACTATTTCAAATAAGGGGTAAAACTAAAATTTTATCCCTTTTTTTATTTATTATAACAATCCACCCACTATTTATTTAAAACGAAATAATAATGAAAGTAAACGTAAATCATCCATCTTTTATACAATTTTTGGAAACTGTAAGTATTAACATTTTATCTAATGTTACCATTGAGAATTACTTCTCGTTACCACAAGAGAAAAAAATGTCAGTACTTTATATGGTTTTTAAGTTAATGAAGAGTTCGGTTAAATCCAGAGCCCAACTAACCGACATGGAGTTAAAAAGTTTTCTTACCGTTTTATTGAAAAAACATGAGGAAAATGAAAATTACGAATTTGCTGCGGTTTTAAAAGACATTTCAAACAACTTTGACGCAATTAACGATTTCGTTAAACCACCTAAAAAGACCACGAGAACTATAAAAACAGATAAAACTAACAATGGGTAGAACTATTGACATAGAAACCAAAAAACGTTATGCCACATATGCATTGAAGTGGTGTATAAAGTATTTTGGTCTATGTGATAGAAAAAGACGTAAGTTATTGTTTAGATTTAGTGAAAGAAAACGTAAGATGGATAATTTTGATGTTTTCGGTAACTATTGTTTTTATAGAAATGAAATTATAATATATCTACCAAATAATAACACAATACACGATATTATATCGACAGTAATTCACGAATATACGCATTACTTGCAGGTCCGTAGAAAATATAGAGAATACGAATTGTCCAGATATTATTCTCAAAACCCTTTAGAAAGACAAGCTAAGAGAAACGAAGAAAAGTACTCTAATATTTGTTTAAAGGAAATTAAGAAACTATTTTAGCTTCTTCAATCTCTCTTAAAAATAAAAGGGTATCGTCTTGTTGATTTCTATTTCTAACTACCATATCACAATACCAAAATTCCTTTAAATCATTAACAGAACCTTCCTTTACTTGTGAATGTTTAATTCTTCTATAAACCCAATATAGTTTATCTTGATAGTTTACTAATTCTTTGTTTAACATAATTTACTTGTGATCACTTGGTGGACATACCATTTCAAGTTCATCCCATTTAAATTTAGGCTTTTGATTTAAGAAAACAAAGCATTTCCACTTTTTTTGTTTTTCAAAATATATGTGTTTTTGCATGTGTGATGGAATTGCCGCATTTGTTGGTACTCTTTTGGGTGTATCGTCAAAAAATACTTTAATGATTATTGTTAACGGTTCAACATCATCCCATTTTCTTTCTTGTTCTTCCAACAATCTCCACTCACCTCTATTTTGATATTGGTCTTGCATCATACAGTTCAAATATGAAAATGTTTGTTTCAAGTTTTCCATATTATCAGAAAAAGAAGCTGCGGGTGCTAAATGACCCTTATCATATATGTTCGCTCTATAGTCCTCGGCGTCCGAAGTTTTAATATTCTTTTCGGTGTAAAAATCCATAGACCCTCTATTGACATTTGTCGGTCTATTAATTGAACGATATTTTAACCAAAGAGGTGATTCTAATTTTTGAGAGTAAAGTACCTCAAATACTTGATTTTTAACTCTTATGGTATCTTGTGCGAATAATACTGCACCGAATAAAATAAAGACGATTAATAGTAAACCTTTTTTCATAAATTGTTTTCTATTAAATAGTTGTAAATCTCCAAAGGAGTGTCATTATGAACAGAAAATTCACTATAAGGTATATTATTAATGTCCAATGTGAGTTTAATATCTTTATCAATTTCTTCAGCCTCTCGTAAATCTTGTATCCTACCGTTAGGGTCATATGTTTCATTATTTCTCTTTAAGATTATGTTTATATTTTCATATTGTTTAAACAACTTCCATATAAAGTTACCTAAACCTGTCATTCCATAAAATGATGCTGGATAACCATCACCATATCTTTGTTCATAAAAGCAACCAAGAATAATCGGTGAATCAACAATTATATAATCAACCTTACCATAAAGACGACTAATGTTTCTATGTTGATTTGCGGTTATAAAGAACTGATCCCTTAATTGGGATATATTACCTTCCCAAGCCACCTCTTTTGGGAACTCATATGTATATTCAACACTCATGTGGCGTTTTTTCATCTCGGTAAATAAACCAGATGCTTGTGTGGATTTACCGATACCCGGACCACCGAAAAAATTAATTATCTTGCTCATATCTCACATAATATACATAAAAAAGGGGAGAATGTAAAAACATCTCCCCATTCTTTTTTATAATTTAAATTATCTACCGAAGATATATCGGATACCTAATTGAGCACTCCATACATCAAATACTGATGAATTGTATTGATAAGAATCTCTAGCTAAAATAGTAGAACCATCTGTCAATCTTTGAGTTGCTAATCTATATGTTGGTACATTTGTAACTGCATCTCTGCTTACAAAGTTTAACAATTGAGGTGCAGTTGCTCTTTGAGAAACTCCCCAATCATTATTCAACATATTTGTAAAGTTAAGAATATCCATTCTAATTTGGAACGAATTTCTTTTTCCTCCGATTTTAACAAACACATCTTGTGCAACTGAGAAATCAAGTCTATGTAGATATGGTAATAATCCACCATTTCTTTCAGCATATTGACCTCTACGAGTTGACAAGTATTCATCTTGTCCAATAAATGCATCGAATGCGGCTTGTTGTTCTGCTTCAGTAAATGTTTTACCACCTGCGGTTAAACTTGCGAATTTGATATCTGAACCCTTGTTAGGTACGAAGATTAAATCGTTGTTGTTTACTCTATCACCGTTTAAGTCACCTGCTGCGATGTATGAGAATGGATTAGATTGTTGTCCCACATAACCTAAAGTAAATGTAGTTGCCCCACCTAAACCTTTACCATAATCAATTCTGTAACCTAATAAACCAACAAATCTATTTTTAACAAACGCATCTGCGAATGATAATCCTAAATCGTTATTACCATTAACTGATAATGCTGATTGCCAAGAACCACTTGCGATTGAACCCGCACTCATATAGTCTTTTGAGTTTGCTGTTGTCCAAGCAATTGAACCCCAAAATCCTTTTTGAACTGGTTTTTCTAATTTCAATGTTAATGATTCGTGATATGCACCGTCTTTAGTTGTAAGGACAGCCGCTCTTGAAACACTATTGTTTACTCTAACTGTTGCATCAGTACCACCAAAACGAGGTCTATTATCAACACCACCCAATGTACCCACCGGATTTTGTAAGTTAGCCTCATAATAATGAACAGCATTGATTGTTTTATTATACAAATATTCAACACTACCGACTAAACCAAGGAATGGTAATTTTTGGTCAACCGCTAAATTTGTTTTCCATACTTGTGGAAATTTATAATTAGGGTCAGTTAACGCCAAGTCAAATGTTGATGGTAAAGTTGGGGTTGATGGGATAAAGTATTTGTTAGGGTCCGCAGTGAATCCGTATTGTGCAGCTGCGGCTCCACTAACATCGATAAATCCTGTTAACACACCATTGTTACCAATTTGGTTAGATAAGAACACATATGGAGGACGACCTGTGAATACACCTGTTCCGCCACGTACTTGTGTTTTCTTCTCACCCTTAACATCCCAGTTGAATCCTAAACGAGGTTCTAATAGAACTTGTGTTTTTGGCATTGTACCCGTATTAAACTTCTCACCATTTGCAAATGTCATTGCGGTAATTGTTGGGTTCTCCAAAGCAGTATTATCAAATCCAATAATGTTCGCTCTAACACCAAATGTTAAAACTAAATCTTTAGTTGCATTATATTCATCTTGTAAATACAAATCTAATCTATTAGATTTAAGAGTTTGCATTGGTTCGATCGCTCCGGGTAATGCCGAATAACGGAATTGGAAACGAGCTGGTACGAATGCTGATGGTTTACCACCATTTGCCAATGATTGATTAGCCGCGGTGTAGAAATCTGCCAAACTATTAAAGATGTAAACACCATTAGAAGCTGGAAAGAATAAATTATTTGATTGATACATTTGAAAGTTAAAACCACCCACTAAAGTATGTTTATCCATGTACTTTGTTAAGTTGTTTGTAATGTTAAATGTATTATAATCTAATTTGTTACCAGGAGTGAAAGGGTCAAAACCAACAGATGTTAATGTTGTTGAACCCTCTTTAATATCAATCGTTGGAAACATTTGAGACATGTAACCTCTATTCTCAATTTGTTTATCATATGAAACAATTAAGTTGTTATGTAAAGTGTTTGAGAACTTTGAGTTTAATTCCATTACCAATGAACGTGTGTTATCCTGAATAGTATATCCACTATTTTGGAAAGACATTGCATTGATGTTTTGAGTTCTATTACCGAAACCCGCAGATTGTGAATTTGAAATTCCAATTTGTGCTTCTGAATTATGGAACACATAACGAGTTGTTAATTTATTTTTATCATTAATATTCCAATCTAAACGTACCAAGAATTTATTGGAAGTGTTAGTGTTAGAATATCCCTCGAACGGACCCGTTTCATAATTAAACTTGTCTTTCATAAATTTAGAAAGGTCAGTCAATTGTTGGAAAGTTGGTCTACTAACTTGTGAACCTGTTAAAGGAGAACCTGTTGAAATCCAAGTTGTACCTGGTTCGGTTCTATCAATTGATTCATAGTTACCAAAGATGAACAATTTGTTCTTAATGATTGGTGCTCCTAATCGGAACCCTTGTACCTTCTCATCAAATTTAGATGCGGTTACCGTTGTACCTCTTGCATTGTCACCAACATAACGAGAACTATTATCTCTTTGTGTTTGGTATACCGAACCTTCGATTTCGTTTGAACCACTTCTTGTTACAGCATTAATACCTGCACCAACAAATCCACTTTGACGAATATCGAATGGTGCTACGTTCACTTGCAATTGCTCAATCGCGTCTAACGATATGGCGGAAGCCCCTGTTCTACCACCTGCTTGTGCTGATGAACCTAAACCGAAGTTGTTGTTAAATTGAGAACCGTCGATTGTAAAATTATTCAAACGAGAATCTTGAGCTCCAAATGAAGAACCATTACCGAATGGGTTGTATTTTGTGATACCATCGATAGTTCTTGCACCTGTAATTGGAATTGCCTGTAATTCTCGTCTACTGAATTGTTGTGATGCTCCAGTTCTTTCTTTTGAGAAAGTACTATTTCTACCTCCACCTGTTACCACAACTTCTTTTAATGATGTGCTCGACTCAACTAACACAACATCTACGTTTGTTGTAACACCAAGAGAAGTATTAACATCTGATTGTTCGTTTTGATTAAAACCAACAAATGATACTATTACTTTGTACGGTCCACCTACTCTCACTGCAGGAACCACATATTTACCAGATAAATTTGTACTTGCTCCGTACTTTGTTCCTGTTGGTACGTGTACTACTTGAACGGTGGCACCTGGTAATGTCTCACCCTTTTCGGTTTTTACGATACCGGAAATCGTCGAGGTTGTTACTTGAGCAAACCCAGAAAACCCTACTACTAATAAAAGTAGTAAACTTAGAATTGTTTTTTTCATTCGTTTTTTGTTTAAGAATTTATTGTTTTGTAAAATATACGGAAAAATAACCATATAAGAAAGTTTGGAATCGATTATATTATTTTTTTCCATACACAAATAAATAAGAACTTGTTACCCAAAATGGTTAAATTTCACATGACTATTTGTCATTAAAAAATTAATTTGGGATAATAGATAGGATATATTAAAAAAGTTTAAATTTTTATTTTGTATTACACTATTTATAACAATATGGAGAACATTTATTCAGTTTTGATAACTGCGGTGACAGTTTTAGGTGGTACAGGAGCTTGGAGATATTACGAAAGGCGAGCGTTACACAAAGAAAGAGATGAAGATTTCATTCGCCACGATTGTAAAGATAGAATTTCTAAATTAGAGGGATTATTAGAATCCGCATCGAAGGAGAAAGACGAATTACGTACAATGGTTTTAACGTTGACTAGAGAAGTTGCGGCATTAAGTGTTAAAGTTGAGTATCTAACCAAAGAAAACGAAACATTACATAAAACAACAAGAACCCCAAGAACAAAATAATATGAAAAAATATATATTCACAGAAGGTCAATTAAAAAAAATTATAGATTCACAATTAAGTGAACAAATGAGTCCAGATGCTAGTTTTAACGCAGTGTACGGTAATCCCCCAATTTCACAACAAATGAAAAAATACCCAAATGGTAGATTTGCATTTTCATCTGGGATGATTAAAATGTTAGACCAAGACAAAACTAACAAGTTATATGTTGTTAAAGCAGGTGATACAATAAGTGGATTAGTTCAAAAATTAGGGGCTAACTCAGATTACAATATATTACACGATAATGATTTATTAAAAGGTAACCCTAAAGGATTACAACCGGGTATGATTATCGCTTATAGTCTAAGACCCTCTGGAAACTAATTCATCGAAAATTTTAACAATTTCGTCTAACCCATCATAATTAAAACATTCAGAATAACCTGAAAAAGATTCTAAAATTGGTCTGTATTTTTTTACAGACCTTTTTTTATTTAGTTTTTCTTTAATCTCACTTTCCAAATGTTCAGCGTTAGGTGTATCAACCCTTCTTAGTATCGACTCAACCACGTAACCTTCATAACCGTACGCTTTACTAAACCTCCTCATAATAAAACGTTTAGAGGTTATCCCAACCTTAACAAATGTTTTACCCGTGGATTCCTCTTTTATTAGTACGAGATATAATGATTTTGGTAATTTCGCTAGTTTTTTCTTTTTGTCTTGGCCTCTTTTTACTAATTTAAGACCCACATATTCTTTAGCCTTTTCAAGTGAAGTAAACTCCTTGGTGTCTCTATAGGGGTTTACGATGTGTTTTTTGAACCTTTCGATGTATATGGTCTTACCACTATCAACTTTATATTTCACCCCTCTTGTGGTCTTTATTTGATAAATTGAATAGTAACCTATTTTAAGTATTGGTTCCCCCATATAACGTAATTTTAGTTATACACAAATATTTTTTAGAATATTTGGTAATCTTTTTTAATATACATACTTTTGCATCATAAATAAACCAATAAAAAGATGAACGAAAAGAAATGTTCAGGTTGTAAAACAACCAAAACAATTGACAATTTTTACAAAAACAAATTAGTTTTGGACGGTCATAGCAATTACTGTATTGAGTGTACCCGTGAAAATTCTAAGAAGTATTTCCAAAGAAAAAAGGAAAGAACGTTAAAATCAGAGAACGACAATCTCATGAAAATGGTTCTTTTAAATAACTACAATTCTGAGTTTGATAAATCTAATGCGGATAACTTTATGAAAATACTAATGATCGAAAAGATGTGTAAATCTATTTTAGATGAATTGGATAACTTAAAACAAACATATATTAAATCGGAATCTCAATTAACCCAATAAATGTCTTGATTTTAACACTAAAAAAAGATATTTATAGGATATTTATATACTATGAAGATTAATGATTTAATATTTGATATGGTTTTTGAGGAGATAAAAGCAAATCAAAAAACCTTTTTCAACGAACTAATGACTAAATGGAGAACTGAGGTTCCCGAGTTAACAGACGAGCAAGGAGAAAAGGTCTTTAATAGACACACCAACATTAAAAATCAAATTTCTATTGAGAATTCAGGTGTCTTAAGATTTTTAAAAAGACACGACGGTAGATTTCCGGACAAACAGAAATATTCATTAAATGATTTAAAACAAATACAAGTTTTTAAATTTAAAGACTTAGTTTCTTTTTTAGTTGAGTTTGGTAAATTTGAAATGGGTGGTGAAGAAAAGGAAAACGATGTTGAGGATGAAAAGGCTAAACTTGATGCAATATTTGCATCTGACGGTAATCAACCAAGCGTTGCAAAAATCGAGGCATCAAAACCAATGTGGTTTAGTGATGAAAATTGTATTATAAACAAGGGAGGTGTAAGGGTTTATAAAATATTAAGTGAAACCCAAGCAAAAAGAATGGGTTATTATTATCAATCTTTACATAGGGATCAATGGATTAAATTTAGAGTTCAAAAGAGAGAGGGTAGGGTAAATTCACCATGGTGTGTTACTTGGAGGGGAACTTTGTCAATTAATGACGATGAGGGTAATTATCTATACGGTAATGGTACGAATCAATATGGGTACTATAGAAATCGTGATAAAAAAACTTTCTATTTTTTAATTGATGAAAATAGAAATTATCTAAGTGATAGTATTGAAGAGGCGAGATTTCACATGGCAGCCATTCAAATAAACAATTACGGATCTTACACAGTAAGTTCAATGATTAATGATGGTGATGACACACGAAGTTGGGATTGGATTGTTAATACTTGGCCACAATTAGATGGTGAAAGAGAAAAGATTGAGTGGAGAGCGTTATCTCCTGATGAATTAGAATCGGCAAAAGTTACAGATTTAATTAATGAGACTCCAGGTGACCCTAATGAATTTTCGGCACAAACACCCCAAAGAATGTCCGAATACATTGGTATTGGTGGTAAAATTAAAGAAGTTGATTCTTGGAACGCAATGACTCCAGAATTAAAAACGACTTATATTACAATGATGCAATTACATGATGCAACATCAAGAATTTCAAATAGTAAATTATTAACCGCAATATTAAAAACAAGTCCTCCTGATTATCCATATCGTGAAAAATTAGATAGGAAATTAAAACAAATTGGGAAGCCAGGTATTGAATATCTTGTTAATGATTTCATGCAAAAAGACTATGTTCTTGTTAGAAAAGGACAGAAGGATGACAACTATAGAATTTACCAAAGTAAATCTTCTCACTTATTTGGTATCTATCACATCAGTTCATTTGAATGGGTAATGGACGGTACAACTAAGATAGAGTATAATGATAGATTCTCAGAAGAAAAAATGATGAGAACTGAAGATGAACAAGGTAAGAGATATGCCGTTAAATCTTATTCTGCAGATAATGGAGATGCTTTCTATGTAATAATTGATAATCCAACATTATCCGATGGTGGTGAAGCGTTAGGTTATTTAGTTAGTAAACAAATGTGGGATGAAGATTTGTCTCATAGATTAACCGTAATCGAAGGAAAAAGAGTACCGACTATGGTTGGTTATGAGGGTGGAAAATACGGTGACATTCAACACGGATTACCTCCTAAGAAGAAAAAAGAAAAAGTACAACAACCTAATCCTGAGGTACCACAAGAACCCCAACAGGATGGTCAAGAAGAGATATAAAAAAAGGGACGTTAAGTCCCTTTTTTTATTTATGATAATAACGAATAGTATTCTTTAAAGTGTTTAATTCTATCAGCTAATCCGATAGTTCCACCATTTACTCTTTTTGTAATTGAAGTAACGACAGCATCGGTTGCTCCACCATCTGCCATTTTATGTAGACCGTTCTTTGAGAAGAACCAAGCCGCTGATAATAACGCATAATCCGAAGCAACTTTATCAGGATTTGATAAAATGTCTTCATTGATTGATTTACCAAATGCAGTGTAGTTTTCTTTACCAGTTAATTGGATGTAACCACGACCACAGAATTTTGCACCTTCACCTGATGATTCAGGGCCATTACCCATTCTATTTCCATAAACTTTATTTGCAATCTTAGCAGGTTGTCTTTCGTATGGTTTCGCGGCTACCTCAGTAGGGAAGTACTTCTTAAATGTACCAACTAATCCTTTAGCAGAATAATTTAAATTTTCTTTTGTTGCTCTAAATCCTCCTGATTCGTGACCACATTGAGCCAAGAAATGTGCAAGTCTTAATGGTGTGTTAATTTGAAATTTAGATGCTGTGTCAGGTATCATTTTAATAACCGAATCGGGAATATGTCCCTTTAATTTTTCTAATTTTAACCCCCCTACACTAGCAACAGGTGCTGGTTCAGTAATTACCGTAGGTGCAGATACTGTACCCTCAGCAAATAATTTACCCCAAGTACCATCACCAACAATACCATCTGCTGTTAATCCATTGGAAGATTGCCAAGATTTAACGGCAGCTTCAGTTTTTGGTCCAAATTTACCGATTGGGTCAACACCTAATTTAACTTGTAGTTTTTTAACGTCTTCCCCTTCTGATCCTAATTTTAATAACATATTTTGTGTTTGATTAAATGTTTATTTATTTATAAATATTCCAAAAAAATTTGTAGAATTAAGAAAATAATATTAGTTTTGTAAAAAATTACAATATGAGAAATATTATAATGGTTATAATTCTTATCATGGTAACATGTGCGTGTTCACAACAAAAAATTGTAACAAAAAAAACACATGTTTGGGAAAATAAAATGGTTACAAAAAAAGAGTATGACTCACTTCTTTATAATCACACAATTAATTTTATTAAAAACTATTCACCCAATAATTAAGGTTGGTTACTGGTAATTGGTTTACCACATAAATCAGTTTGTAAAAGAATTGTCTCCTTTGTGCTACCCCTACCCATACCCACGTTTGGTTCCCCGTTAAATAGTGGATCAGGAGATGTTTTACTTTTAATAGTTACCCAAGGAGTGTCTGCGTGTGTACCTGTCTGATAAAATATTTTGTAATTACCATCTTTTGTTACCAATGGGACGATAGACAAAACTATTTTATCCGAAGGTGAATTATCAATTATAGTTTTAGCCTTTGCACCATCTAGTATAAAAGTTTGAGATCTGTTTCCACCACTTTTACCGTCACTTTTTCTACCATATTGTTTAAAAGAGTCGTTTATTGTTTGTAAAGCCTCAACAAATGGTTCTACTGTTTTATATCCAAGTTTAGATGCTTGTGTCCTATATGATTGCGGCCAAGCGATTGTTGGTTGTTCTGGAACGTATTTTTTTCTATCCCTTTCTTTATATGTTCCAGCGGCGAGCAACCTTTCAAATTCCGATACTGTTTTTTCGTAATTCGTTTGTTTTCTTTGAAGATTATTTTTTGCATAATCAGTTCCCATATCTAAACTTGAGTTATTTAAATTAACCACACCTAACGATATTCCGTTCATTCTTAAATCAAAAATAGCTTCATCACATTCGTGATTCGCTTTATTTTGACCCTGATAGTATCCAATGGTAATTTCCATACCCACAAGACATTCGTAATCTTTTGACGCAGTAATCACCGCTCTAACAAATTGTTCATTTTGATAAACAGCAGCCTTCTGCGGGTCTACTTTACCTGTTTTAGGATCTGTAATGTCACCCTTTTTATATGGAGTTGTACCAATTATTGTTTTAGGTTCAGGAATGTTTGGTAATTCATTTTGTGTTATAGTCTTACCCACCAATGATTGGAAATAATTTTTTAAGAAATTTACCATAGACTCACCCCTTTTTTGTGATAATACTCCTTGTGCTAATTCAACTGGTGGTGACACTTCATTATCTTTATTTGTAATTTGACTTTCTCCGGCTTCTATTTGAATTGTTATTTTACTACCCTTATGTTTAGTTATAAAATTGGTTATTTGTATTGCTTTTTGAGTGATTTGTGTTATCTGATCATTAGTTAGCTTCCATTTACCCATAGGCCAAACGGCACCAAAATCAACAGTAATTCCTTCTGTTTTTATCTCATTTTGTTCATTAATAAAATGATTAACAATTACTCTTGCTTGATTTTCTGTCACTATTATTTTCTTCATTTGGACTATATTTGTTATATAAATACCTAACGGTTATTAATTATGTTTCCCACACCAAGGACAAATGGGTAACGATTTTTTCTTTTTGTATGTTGTTTGGGTGTATAATTTTCTACATGCCTTACACTTCAAGAATTTTGCATCCTTATTTAAGTCATCAATACTTTTAATTTGTTTGTCGGTTAAAGAACTATAAACGTCTTTTCTTTCCCCTCCATCATCTTCTTTTAGTCTATCCACTTCTTTATATCTCAACGGATTCGACATTCTTTCAGGTTCACTAAATAATCTTTTTTTTCTTGTAAATGCAAAACTTCTACTCCTCTCATCAATATCTTCTTCTTTGTTAACATGACCACATTTGTGACAAGTATATGGGTCTTTACCACCATCCGATTTTTTCCATTCCCATCCACAACCATCACAATGTATGACTCCATTTTTTTCAGATTCAATAATATACTTTAATTGTGATTCTGTTAATACTATTTTCATGTTATAATTTTGCAATTGCCCAGTTATAAAGAGACTCACTTATTTTTTCATCGTCCGTTTCACCACTTTCTTTTATTTTATCTCTAAGTGTGTTAAGATAGTTCACGAACATCATATCACTAAAATTGTCATATCCCCCCATTTTGGGAATGTATTCCTTGGTTAATAAACCTAATTTAACAAATTCCCTACACTTTCTCAACCCAAATTGATCCGCAACATTTTCCGTATATTTTAAAAATCTAACGGCTTCATCCATATCAACCTCCCCAACATAAAATCTGTGCATCATATCTGAACCATATTTCTTGTATTGGTATTGATGAGCAACTTCATGGAAAATAACAAATAGGGTATTTTCTAATGTGTATTGTAATATCTTTTTATTGATAACGACTTTGTTATATAATGATATACCCGCGGCTGGAAGCTTAAAGGTACCAAATTCAATATTTTGACAATTTGATTCTTCTATGAATTTCTTAACTAAATCAATATGAGACTCCAATCTTGGGTAAGCGGTTAACAACTCACCAATAAATGAGTCTATACCATTCGTTTCTTCAAGAATAATAGATTTGTATTGATTTTCAGTTAATACTATTTTCATATAGTATAAATACTATACGTGATAAGATTTATCCGGATTCTCCTTAAAGAACACTGAAAAGTCACCAATAACCTTTTCCTTGAAGTTATGAATCTCCCAAAAGTGTTTTGTGCATAAATTGGTTGTGAACGAGTATAGACCTAAATTACTATCAAGAACTTTATATGTTTCTTTATATTCTGCGTCTCTACAACAATCAATAAAATTACATTTTTGTTTCTCCATAGGCATAAAAAAACCCTCATTAATGAGGGTTTTTAATATTATAAAAATCTATTAAATTCCGATTTTATTTTGATTACCGATTCATTCATTTCAATTTCTGATGGTGGGTTTGGCATCATGTTTTCATCATCACTACCCATAGTGTAATCTACCGGTTCGTTATTACTACATAATTTAGATTTTAATACATCACAAGCATTTAATAGTGCTTCTTCAGTATCAAACTCAGAACCAGAAACCAAATCTTTGTATTGATTAACAAAACTATCAATCATTCTTTCTGATTCACTAGCCACGTCTACCGCAGATTGTGTGTTGTTACCATCCATTTGAGAATAAAGTTCCTCGTTTACTTGTTTAGAAGCAATTATTTTCTTTAATTGTTCTTCTGTGATTTTGATTTTCTTTCCCATTTTGATATTGTATCTTTATAAATATACGGATTTGTTAAATAATTTAAATAAAAAAGGGACAAGAGTAGCGAATTCTTGTCCCAACGGGATTAGTAACTAGTCCCGGCCCTAAGTCCGGTCTTCAAACCGGAGGTATCTTACTTAATGACAGGTCCACCTGCATTATACCAATTTATAAAATTGTCCCATCCCATTTGATTTGCATAACCAGCAAGTTGTTCAAGAGAGATTGATTTTATATTTGGATTGTTAAATTTAACTGATAATTTTTTGGTGTATGATATACTCGGTACGTTCTTAACCCAATCATAAACCTTATATAAGACTGCAAATTTTTGTTCGGGAGAATATGAACCTCCACCTAATAAACCTTGGTTAAACTGTTTATACTCACCAAATATTTGATTTCTGGTTGCTTTATCTAAAGGTTCATTATCTCTATTATATCTCATATCAAAGGTCTTCTTGAGTTCCGCAGCGTTTGCTTTGGCTTCGGCTCTATTACTTGCAGCAAGCTCTCTGTCCTGTTGTCTCATTTCACGAGAATTATTACCTTGTTGTCCACTAATACCACATTTCTGTTTCTCAGATGCGACCTTATCGGCACCATCACCCCAATAACCTTGTTCTTTTAAAATGTCTAATAATTTCATTATTTATGTTTTATTATAAGTTCACCAAGTACCTCTAAACGACCAACCTCTGTTTGAAATTCAGTTTGGTTCATATCTAAAGATATACTTTTTAATGTTTTAATAAACTCTTTCTTTGACTCTTCCATATCAAATTTACCTTCAGATGCTTTCTTATAGTAAGGAAGTTTTACTTTAAAATGATGATAAGTCAACATTGATGGGCCACCCTTTTCTTTGGCATTATTAGCAATCTTAGTTGCTCCACCCATTCTTTTTTCTGCAAATTCATCAAATGATTTTGATTCCGTTAGTATGTCTGTTAGTTTCATAATATTATTATTTTTGTATTGTTTTCATATCAAAACTTACCCAACCCTTATCCGTGGGATAGTTTTTACTTAAATATAGTTGTTTATTACTATTTAAACCATTTTCTAATTCTTCAGATATACTATCAAAATCAGTATAAGCGATACGAATTAATTTAATTC
>Ga0208133_1000468_pt1 | contig 15807 bp, 38 predicted proteins | sample ColrivemetaGS535_FD_187595 | JGI IMG/M metagenome (GOLD analysis project Ga0208133, IMG submission 187595) | Estuarine microbial communities from the Columbia River estuary, USA - metaG S.535 (SPAdes) (version 2) | ecosystem: Environmental > Aquatic > Marine > Intertidal zone > Estuary | place... | reverse complement strand
CAGCAATACTATCACCTAGAATCAAACACTCGATCATGCTTCAACTCCTAGATATAAAGGCACTATGCCGAACTCGCCAATGTTTTCAGTATAGTAGTAAACCAATCCTATGTCGGGAACAACCCCGCCCCATGGTTCTTGTCCTGGGTATTGTGGCTCTAGATAACATGGAAACAATGGCATGAGTTTTTCCTCCACACTTGATCCAGCCTCAGGAAATTCAAATTGCTCTGGACCTATGATACATCTATATCGCTTGCTGATATATCCGTATGGTGTCACTCTTCTACTCCAAAATGTTTTGCAATAATTACACAACTTCTAAACTCACTATTATCCGCTAGCATCTTAATACACTCCCCAACAATCAACTGGGCGAACTTTTCTTTATCAAAGTACCAACATACCCCATCATTGGCTGATGGGTCAATGTAGGTGGTAGCTTGTTCAGCCAGTAGTTTAATTCGTTCGTTCATTCTTCAACTCCAAAATGTTGTTTAATCTCTAGAATAGGATGTAAGTATTCTTCACCAGGTCTGTTCATGCTAACAGTATATGGACTGATCAAATCGATACATTCCTGCACAATCAATAGGGCGAACTTTTCAGCATTGAGTAATCTAATCTTTGTATCTGGGTCCACCCGATTAGGCACCCATTCCATAGCCTGTTCTTTTAGTAGTTTAATATGTTTGTTCATTATAGTTTCCTGGAGTTTGCACCATACTCAACTGTTCGATTCGTTCTGCCGCCATCAACAACAGCATTTCAAGAGCAATGTTATCTCTTGCACTCCTGGCCGCAGTTCTCAATGTTTCTGCTAATTCATAGTCTGTCATTCTTGTTCCTTCTTAGGTTTGTTATACAATTCCCAACTGACATAACTAATATGAGGTAAATTCTCTTTCTGTTGTTGAGCAACATACTTTTTATATTCCTCAATCTGGTTGATGGCTGTGTCAAGCATAGCGGTCGTAATCTCTTTTGGATTTACTTCAAAATGTCGTTTAATCTTCTTGCTGTTGCGAGAGTATTCTTCGTAGGCCAAATCACTGACATGACAGGCTTCTGACCAAAATGCTTCTCCCGCCTCCTGAATAATTAAGTTAGCGAATTTTTTAGGATCAAAGTTGTCATAAACAACCCCTTTGCCACCAAAGTATGCTCCAGCCTTAACCAGCAGTTGATCAATTCGTTTGTTCATTCTAAAACTCCATATTCTGCCTGAAGGTCGTACAATGCTTTGCGTACCTTTACCGCAACTGGTTTATACTTATCAGGATGTATGGGAAAATAGATATATTCCATACTGCCCCATATCTTACTACCCATCAACAATTTATCAACCTCTGCTAGAATTTGAAATCTAGGATCAGCCCACATCTTGATTACATTATCAGGTACGACGGGTGTGTTCATTCTTCAACTCCGAAATGTTGTTTAATCAAATCATTAGCCTTGTACGGTTCTGCTTTGTCAGCAATCTCGGCACATTCTCGAACAATCAACTCGGCGAACTTTTCTGCCACAATCATATCAAAATTGCGGTCAAGGTCTTTGTTATCATCTGTGTTGGCAAGTTTAGATGCCTGTTTCAACAGTTCTTTAATCTTCTCGTTCATACTAAATTCTTTAATACTTCTGCAAAAGTAAATGCTCGACCAGTAGTATAAACAATGTCAAAACTATCATCAACAATGTGATACCGATTGCGGTCGCAATTTACATACTCGCCTTTATCGTCAGTATAAACCTGTCGCATTTGTGTATAGGTATTATCCACAACACCGTCAAGCATGATTCGGGTGGTAATTTTACGCTTGTTCATGTTTTCACCAAATTTAGTTTTTCATCTTTTAACATCTTCATTAACTGAAGATTACGTTCGTCTTGTTCTTTGCGGGCTCTCTTGGCATCCATCTTCCGATCAATGACCATACGGTCATATTCACGTGCCCACATAACACCTTGCATCCAGTAAGCAGCACCTTCCAATGTGCCAGCAAACAATTCTGCATCTCGACTGTAGATGGGCAATACATCCGGATCCTTGGGAATTAATGCTACATTGGCACCAAAACTATCATCATGCTTATAAGCAGTAAATTTTAGTCCAATACTATCTGCTCGTTCTTCTAAGATACGAACTTGTTTAATTTGATTCCATCCTGCCATGATAACTCCTTACTTAAACACTTTTAAAATCATAATGTCTTGATTCATTCGACCATTCAACATGGTATCAGTGGCCTTAATGGCACTCAACCAAGTCTCAACTCGCCGTTGCGTATTCTGCAATTTAAAGTCTTTCAACTGCTCTACAGGCTTACGCAAAGTCTTCTGTACTGATTTCTCAGTAAAGTCAATGATACTTGTACCTTTAACATTAAGACCTGCACTGGTCTTGGAAATATACATGCCAATCTTGCGTGTCTTAGCGTTATATACAATTGCTGCCTGAGCACCAATCAAGCCTGCTGCTGGCACTGACGCTACACCCAACTTGTCATCGGTCATTTTAAACTTAATTTTCTTGACCAATTCCTCTGCAGGCTTGACTTTCTTAGCACGTGGCTTCTTCAAGACTTTGGCTTCTGCGGCAATCTGCTCACAGGCCTGTGCAATGCTTTCGTAGAACTCAATCAACTTCTTAACATTCTTGCGACTGGCAAACTTATAACCTTCACGCAATTGCTCATCAGCATTACCGCTGGCAAGTTCTTGCAATTCTGCCAAACCTCGAGCAAAGAAGCCTTTAATGTAGCGAGCCTGTGCTGCCTTGGCACCCTTGCCACGCAATAGACTAACCATCTTAAATGCTTTAGGATCAAATGCTTCTGGATCAACAATCCATGCATCAATAGCGGCATCAATTTCGTCACTCATTCCAACTGCCTGCTCACGGATGCGATCTTGAATGTTCATGACAGGTACAGTGGCTTTAGCAGCCTTAACCACTTCAATTTCTTCAATATCCCACTTACCTGCTTCCACTGCTTCTGCAATTTGCTCTTTGAGCCATTCTGCAGAATTTGCGTTATTGTTCCAACCTTGTTTAGTTACTGGCATACCTTTGATCAAACAACTTGCAATAGCACCCATGGTCAAATTACAACGCCAATCTTTGGTCTTCTTAAATGATTGGATTTGGTCACGGGTGTAATCATTACGACCCATCCAATCAATTACCTTTGGCTTGAGTTCTTTTGCAGAACTTTCCAAACGGTAGTATTTCATTGCTTCACGGAAATGAGCAGCAAATTCTGTAGGACTCATTGCTTCAGCACCATCCCACTTTGGGCTATAATCACGTTTAGCATTTTCGCGAATACTTTGCGAAGTAACGCGAGTTGTCTTTACTGCTACTTTTTTAGTTGCTGTTGCCATATATTACTCCTATGCTTGTTAGTGTATATAGTAATTATACAGGAAATCTCTCTAAGTGTCAAGAGAGGTTTTACCAATTATGTCCGAATATTTCAGCAGAAACATGGTTCTTTTTGGCTCATTGTAGAAATCCAAATGTATAGTTTCTTGTCTATACTTGGTTCCATAACCCATATCTCTACTTTCTACATTTCGGTCAAACCATTCTTCATGATATCGGACAGTAAAACCCAAAGTTTTCTTCATATCGTCGCGAATTAACCACACACTTCTTGGATAAGTTTTAGTAATGGAACTGCGTATTTCTTTCCATTGTTCTACGGATAGAATTATTGCTTTGCTCATCGCATTTGATCGTACTCACCTTCACGGAATATCCAACCTAACTTCTTTAGGTCAGCCAATATCTCATCAGTGATCATACCTTCTCCTACAAATGCCTGACCTTCTTTGTAGTAGGTCTGTTGCTCAAGGGTCATTCGTTCCCATTCTCCATCTTCTAATGGGTTATGATTTTTAATACCAGAGCAGTACCACTCAATATAGTCACCTTCTCCACGCATGTGTGCCACAATACCCCCAGCATACCGCCAACTGGCACTCCAGCGTTGGTCTTTGAGAATTGGAAATACTTCAAGTTGTTGGAAATCGTTATTACACATGGCAGCATATAGATGTTGAGCATATACACGACTTTCACGTACTTTGGCAACCATCCATTCAGAACTCCGCATATCAAATTCCATGTTGTTCTTTTGCCATTTAGGATCTTTTACATTTTCGTCATCTTGTTCGATGGAATCTGCATGTATTTTAATCATGGCTTGAACATGTGGATCGTTGAGATCTGTACCATTTTCAATGGCCCGTTCAATATAAGCATTTTTTTGGAAACCATATCTATCCGGGCTCTTGGCTACTTTTTTCATTTGGTTTTTCCGGTCTGTTAATACAATATTCACATTCGGGATCGTCACAAGCAGACTCTAACCATTCATTACAGGTTCTGCAATAAATGCAGTCGTGCCTTTCAGAATACGCTGCTGTATGCTTATGAGTTAAGTCCATAATGAGTCACGAGCCTTAATCAAGCGGATCATCATTTGTTCGTCCTCTGCTTCGTAGGCTCGTTCAATCTTGTCTAATAGTTTCATAGCCTTGGTACTTGCTTTTCTACTATCAGCATCTTTTTCAGAAATTCCAATCCATCTATCACCATGTTTGATACGCAACATTTCACAGTAAGCAGTCCAGCCACTGGCATCGTGTGGATCTGGACGAGCGGGATATACGGTGGTCCACCATGTGTAAAGTTCTTTGATTTCCTTGGCACGTAATGCTTGACCAGTAGGCTTACCGTGATTGGGATCAGTTTCTTCTACACCCATATCGTTGCCAAGTGTCAGTGTCATTGCCCAATCAAGATGATCGAGACCTGCTTGGGGACAACGCCATGTACGCCAACGGAACCAACCACTGGCCCAGAATGGAGGATCATATTTGGCACGGTCTTCTTTATTGCCCCAGGCAATGTGACTCCAGGCTTGTTCTATCTCAACAAAATCAACCAACTCATTGAATAGACAAGGCAAAAAGCGGTTCCCCACGTCGCACCATTCACCCGGTTTAATATTCCGGGCATGAGCGGTAAGACCATGAGTGCGACTAACCCAACGGTTGTTAATGTAGTACTTGATATCATAGATTTTCCTTATAGGCCAGGTTACAAAATCTTGGACATAGCTAAGACCTTCCTCGGCTAGCCAATAACGAACAGGGTGATAGCCTTTAGCTCGGTCAGTCCAGTCATTCCATTCTTCGCTGGTGCCCATCTCAAGTTTGCGAGTACCACGAACCCAATCTGCAAAAGGAGTGCATGACCAATAGTTAGTATGCTGTGCCATATCATTTCTTTCTTTGTTTAACACTTAGTATAGCATCATTCACTTCCTGTGTCAATGCCGCATCGTCCCAAATTAGTTCTGTTCTGCCATCTTCGAAATATTTAACAGTTAGATGACTACCTTGTACAACCCTAGGCCAAACTTTGGTCATTTCTGCTATATCAGCAGATTCGATTATTTTAGATTTCTTTTTGGTTGCCATTTTATTTTCTTTCGCCGAATAATTGTAATAAGTTCAAAAACAAGTTGATGAAGTTCATATACAAAGATAATGCACCTGTTACTTCTACAGCCGGACTAGTATTAACACTAACGGCTTCACGAATCTGTTGTGTATCGTATGCTGTTAATCCTAAGAAGATAATAATAGCCAACGCACTAATAACCATCTGCATCACAGTTGAGCCAATAAAGATATTAACAATGCTGGCGATAACAATAGCAATCAATCCAACAAACATCATTCGACCCATTGAACTTAAATCTTTTTTGGTAAAATAACCGTAGCCGCTCATTACCGCAAATAATATAGCCGCACCCATAAACGCACTAACAATACTGCCCATATTGAATACAGCAAAGATTGTGGCAAAACTCAAACCCATGAGTGCCGCAAATCCATGTAAGCATAGTTGTGCTACGCTTTTGGTGGGATTATTGCCTAGCACATAACTGATACCAAAGATTGCTGCCAGCGGTGCAAAAATAACAATCCATTTAAGCACACCTGTAAAAAAGAATTGTAACAATTCTGGTGTAGTTCCTATCCAATAACTAACCAGCATAGATACAATAACCGCCAGGCTCATGTGTCCATAAACACGGCCCATTGCACTATTAATTTCTTCTGCTGAACGATAATTTATAAAACCGTTTTCTATATAATTTGCACCAAACATATTATTCTCCTTTAAGAAATTGTTCCAATTCTGGAGACTTCCAGTCAATTGGCTTTAATACTTTACCATCTTCACGCTTACGAACCTTGCCTGTCTCTTGATCAATTTTGGCAAAGTTAGTTGCCATAACTTCTTGCCAAGCACCTTCACCGTCTGCTCCCATACTATGGATAGCACCAATAGTAACGACTAAAATATCAATAAGTGCATCCAATGTTTCTGTATCATTTTCTGCTTCTTGTAGTTCGTTAAATTCTTCTTCAATTAGATTCATGTACATATCAAATTGTTTCTGATCACCTGTGACACTTTGATTGCAGGCTCGCATAAACGTTTCTTGATCTCGGAACGGATTCATTATGCTGCTACCTTTAATTGGTTCTCATTATAAATGTGTAAAGCACCTGCTACTTCTGGAGTAGTACATTCTACAACAACTCTACGTTCGCCCGCTAGTGTATCAAATACTGATACAACAATGCCAGGCCATTTATATCCACTAACTTTTTCTACCTTATCACCTACTACTAGTAATGCCATTTTCATTTCCCCATCTTAAATAATACTCACTCAACTTCTTCATTTCTAATTCTGCTTCTATAACATATTGATATCCGTATGTTGATTGATCTAACTGTCTATGCCATATGGGCTTATCTATAGCGTGTTCCATAACAAACTTACCTGGATCACTTTCTTGCCATTTGTATAATGGCTCAGCAGCGTATAGATCAGGGTCTTCAACATCGCCCATTCTGAAACAATGAACAACTACCTTGTGAATCTCTTTGACCACAAGTTGGTTACCTTCATAAGATTGTTCCCACCTTACCTTGCCCATTTTAATGTAAACAATATTCTAAATTTAGCAGCATCTTTACGATGCTTAAATTGCCATCTATCCCAAGCAACTCTATGGCAATTAGGCCATGATTTTAATTGATCAGCGGCCCACTCACATTTTTCATCCAACTCTCCAAACGCTGTAAAACCTTCTATCTCACGAATAAGTATCTGACATTTGTGATTGCCGAGGAGACTAAGTTCAACCTTAAACCTTGGACCTTCTTCCATAATACGTTTATATTTGTCGTATGCTGGTTCAATTTGATATAGCATATGCTGCCACGGATCAACGGTCATGCCTTCTTTTTCTTATAGTAAGGCTTACGCGGTTTATTAGTCTTTGTTACCAACGGACCATGTTCGCCGTCCTTTTGTGATTGCTCAAGGGCAGCATGAATTAGATTTGGATCAATATCATCTTCTTCGGCCATATGTTCCTCAAATCTATCACTCTCTTCGTTTAATTCTTCATCTACGGAAATAATTGCCATACCAGTTCTTGACAACATTTTGTGTGCGGCATCAGGATTACTAAATGCATCCCTAATGCTACCAACGTGTCCGTCTCGAGTTTGGCTAATAGTATGCCATGTTCGAACCTCAAGTAACATTTCTATTTCAGTGGGAACACCAATAACATAGTGAGGTTCATTATTAAATCCATCATAATCAATAGTAAACACTTTAAGTATTTTACCTTGTGTGGATTTGATATTATCTTTGCTAATACCGTAAATCCAAACGGTATCGCCTACATTATATTTTTTCTTAACAGTCATAATTTATCAAGCCGGAGCCTGCTCTTTGCTTTTAACGTCAAGAAGATCTTTTACAAATTTGATAGCCTTGCGATCAGTATCATAAACGTATTCTTGATCTTCATTGTCATCACTACGCAAAGTAACGATAACACCGTTTTTAACTTTGCGTATTTCAATAGATTCAAACATAGGAATCCTTTCTTTAGTTACTGAGGTACACTTAGATTATAGTTAAAGTGGAAAATACCAATGTGTGCAACTTCTCTGCTCAAATCTTGATCACACCATAATTGATAACCTGCCTTCTGTGCCTGTTGACAGAAGAAAATATCTTCACCAATTTCCAGATTTAAATGTGGAATATATTCTTGTAAGTAATGTGGCTGTGGAATCTTTTCATAAACTTCACGTTTGCACAATACCATACCGTGTGGTAGGACATCGATTAATTCCATTGCTGGACTATTATCTGTAGTTTGGAACTCTTGGAATGTTCCAGCATTTCCAGTCATGCCCGTAAAGTTAGGATTAGGGAAACGACGACGACGATAGTTAGCACCAACAATTTCTTTATTACGAGCCAATAGACGCATAGGAGCATCAATGGGGAATTTCATATCGCTATCAACCCACCAAATATAATCAAAGTCTGATTTCATAAAGATATCAACAAGATTACGACGTGCAATAGTAATTACTGATCCAATATTAAATGCACAATTGATTTTAATACCATTAGCAACCATATTGGCACATGCCATAGCAAGATGCTGTGCAAATTCTGCATTAACCATTTCCATAGCAGGAACTGCTACCATAATGCTAGGACGTTGTCCTGGCTGCATTTGTGGGCGTGGTGCATTACTAGCAGCGGCAGGAGCAAATTGTCCCATCATTGAACGTTGCAGATTAGAAGCCGCAGACGGTGGTGCTGTGCGACTTGGAATATTTAATTTACCTTTTTTCATTTTTATCCTTATATGTTATTAGGTTTTATCTTGGAGCGAATTCTTGTTGTAATTTAATGTTATCAAAAAACTCTTTTTTAGTACCGGTATCATCTTTAAATGAACCTTTAAGCACAGTAGTTTGAGTAAGACTACTATGTGCCATTATGCCTCTATTGGTGCAACACCCATGTTCGGCTTGTATATAAACAGCAACATTATCACTACCTGTAGCTTTCATAATTTCACGAGCAATATCGTTACAAAGTTCTTCTTGGAGGGTACCGCGTCTAGCACACCATTGTGCAATGCGTGTATACTTACTTAATCCTATTAACTTCTGTGCGGCCAATATTCCGATATAAGCAACTCCACTAACAGGTTGATGATGATGACTACACATACTCTTAAGTTCACTTCGAACTACTAGCATACCTTCATAACGATCATCGCTATCATTCGGAAATGCAGTTGCATCCGGTGCAGGATCATATCTACCTGCCATTATTTCATTAAAATACATTTTAGCAAGCCTTCGGGCTGTGCCTTTGCTGTTTGGATCATTCTCACGATCAATAAGCAATGTGTCTAATACTGTTTCAAATGCGTCTGTTGCTTCGTTGATCAAATGTTCTCGATCAGAATCTGCAATATAGTCACTGATATTATCTCCAGCCCAAAATCTTTTGCCATCGAGACGCATACGGCTGCGTAATGCTTCGCTCAAATACTTCCCAGGACTATCTTTCTTAGCATATAGCTTGTGGCTATCAACTGGCACAAATTCTTCTTCTGCTGTAATTCCACTTAAAACAGGATCAGGTTTAAATACTCTTTTATTTTTGTCTGTCAATTATATTCTCCAGTAAAGTTATAATACACGATTATTTAGATTCTGTCAACCTAAGCAGAGTATTTTTCTTCACCGCAGCATCTAGCACATTCATTACTACACCTTTTTGTTCTGCATACTTTAACAATGCACTTGTGTCTTTAGGAAAACACATGCCACCAAATCCATAATGACCATCTGGTCCAGGCACTTGCATATGGCTTAATCCAATCCTCCTATCATGTATAATCATATAAGCAACCTTATTATACTCTACGCCAGTCTTTGAACATAGTGCTTCGAGTTCATTCATAAACACAACCTTAGTGGCCATAAATGTATTGATAGCATATTTGGCCATTGCGGCTTCGGCAATTGTACAATGCTGAATGCTGTGTAATTTAGGTTGAGATAAACGTATAATACGGTCTGCTTCTTTCACATAAGCACGTACTCTGCCACCAATAAAGGCAAACTCACCATTTGCATAATCTTCAGTAGCATTGGCAGCAGTAAGAAATTCTGGAGCATGTACTAGATTAGGATATGTAACATTCAATGTTTCATACCAATCCGGAGGTGCTGTACATTTACTGATGATAACACCAGTATAACCACATGAATGTAAATTGTGTAGTATTCCATCTAATATGCTGGTATCGCAAGTTCCACTATCATCTTGCGGAGTTGGCACACATACAAATATACCACTACAAGACATTAGATCTTGGTATGTAGCGTTATATCCTTTAGCAGGATCCATAACAACAACATCATCTATGATTATATCCAACGCATTCCCAATGGCACTGCCTACAAAACCGTGTCCAATAATTCCAATTTTTTCCATTGTATCTTTTTTTGTAAAGGTTAATTTAGCACCACCCATGGTGCCTGGCATTTGCATTTTCATTCTTGGCTAAGTCCCATAAACAATAATTCACGTTCATGAACATGAGCAACGGGTTTGATCCACCCATTGTTAATACATTCTAGAATAAGAGACTTATAACTGTCTGGACATCGTTGGCTAATCTCAAATCCTGCTCGAGGAGCAGTAACAAATTTATCCACAATATTAAATCGTGAATCGCCTTGTTTAATAGTACGTATCCGACTTTGATGAGTTGTAAATGTCATGCAACTATTATAGCATGACCATTGGATTGTGTCAATAGCATATCCAATCTTTATTGCGATATGGTTTGCCAATGGCGGCATTTGGAAGATATTGTAAAACTTTCTTTTTTACTTTTTTAATAATTGGATGATTGTGATCGTGATCAAATGCTTTAAGATACATAAACCATTCGTTATATCTTACTCGTTTATTTTTTTGATCAATGTTCAAATGTCGAACAACATTTTTGATATTTTTATATCGATCTATTAAATCACATGCAATATTAAAACTATATGCATCTATCTCATCACTATTACCCAAATAACTTTGTTCTTCTCGTTTTGATGCTCTACGTGCTGTACTTGGATAGTCTGGAAGATCTTTAAATGCTCGTCTGCGGAATTGTCTCATATGTATGATCTCATGCAGTATGGTATCTGCAATTACTACACATACCCTATAAAATTTACGAGTATTAAATTTTAAGTATTCGTCTTTAGGATTATAAAGTAATGACACTTCTATACATAGTTTATCGTATTGATCCAACTCACTATAATAGCAACCACCTATCATAACTGTATTGGTATATGCCTTATTATATTTTGTTTTTGATACTCGTAATGGCATGTATTTTTTTAGATGTCTATATATCATGCCATGGAATTGATCAACCGTTAAACGTTGATTTACTATTTTTGGACTTAACATCCAGATAAAACCAGCAACTCCATCACGATCTAATAATGACCAATCAAAATCTGATCTATTTGCCATAGACATCCTTTATTGTACATCAGTATTTATTGGGTTGTTAAATACACTTGGGTCAAACCCATTAACTATATTAATATTATGAATTATTGGTCAAGGGAAAACACCAAGGCGTGGATTGCACAGTTAGAAGACCGCCTTGAAGATATTGCAGAGTATCTTGAAAAAACAGAAGAATGGTGTTTTGAAAATGGCATCGACGATGAAAGAGTTATATTCATGTGCATGTTTCTCACTTGTATTTGGGTCAGTCAATTACGCGATGAAGAAATTACCTATGTTGAACTTATGGAAATGTTAGGTATAGATAACATTGAAGTCGATGAAGAAAAATTCTATGAATTAGATGATCGATATGCAGGACTTACTCATAGAGAACTATTAATCGAAGCAGTATCTAATTTTGATCCAGATGATTAAACAGAAAAACTAGAACCACATCCGCAAGTGCTTTGAGCATTGGGATTTTTAATTACAAAATTTGATCCCATAGTTTCTTCTTTGTAATCTATTGTGGCACCCTGTAGATATTGCATACTCATAGCATCTACTAAAATAGTTATGCCAGGTTTTTTAATTAAAAAATCATCTTCATTTTGTTCTTCATCAAGAGTAAACCCGTAACTAAATCCACTACATCCGCCACCTTGTACAAATGTTCTTAACATTATTTGTGGATTGTTTTCTTCTGCTAGTATATCTGCAATTTTAAGTATTGCAGAGTTAGTGATTTCAATTTGATCCATGTTTGCTCCTGTAATCATTTATGGCCGCTTTCACACAGTCTTCTGCCAATATACTACAATGTATCTTAACTGGGGGTAATGCTAGTTCTTCTGCAATTTGGGAGTTTTTGAGTTTAATAGCATCATCAATATGCATACCCTTAACCCACTCTGTAACCAAGCTCGAACTGGCGATTGCTGAACCGCATCCATATGTCTTGAAACGAGCATCTCTAATAATACCATTTTCGTCTACCTTTATTTGTAATTTCATCACGTCACCGCAACTGGGGGCTCCGACCATACCAGTGCCTACAGAGTCATCTATATCAAACTTGCCCACATTACGAGGGTTTTCATAATGATCAACCACCTGCGTTGAATATGCCATATTAAATCCTAAAACTTTCTCCGCATCCACATCGATCACGTTCCTGTGGGTTGTTAAAGTCAAAGCCTTCGTTGAGTCCTTGTCTTTTCCAGTCTATTTCAAGACCGTTTAAGTAAACAGAATCTCTTCCATTTACCCAAACTGTTACACCGTTGCTGTCGTACTTGAACCAGTCACGAGTAACTGGTGCATGATCTATATATTCTAACACGTAGGCTAGTCCTGAGCAACCTGTAGTTCGAACGCCAACACTAAGTCCTATGCCCTTGCCACGTTTAATTAATTGTTGCTTGACTTTGTTTGATGCTTGTTCAGTTAGTGTGATCATTTGCCGCTATAGTCTTTGACTGTGCCGCCATGACGTACACTTTTCATCTTCTTACCTTTGAGTTTAACTCCGGATCCTTTAACACCTTGTTTTCCAGTTCCGGCAGTATGTTCGCTGTCATGGGCTAATAATCCATGGCTAACACATTGAGAATATCTAACATTACTTAGGCGAGCATGACCCACTGAGCATTGGCTAGCAGTAGGCATTGATATTTCAATAATTAATTCTTTGATTCGCATCAAGTATTTATTATTTAAAAAGTATTAATCCCATAATCAAAGTTTGAGCAGCAAAACCTAAACAAATTGTAGCAATATACAAGAAATTACGTTCAATTAGACTCTTAAAGAAGAAAGTAATCAAACCACTCCACACAAATACCATAAGATCTACGGGCGGTAGTTTGTCACTTTGAGCCATTAATACAGCCAACAAGGTAGGAATACTAGCAAAATGCAATAGAATAATAGTTATCCATCCTAATGTATGGGCACTAATGCGTCCAATATGTTCACGTAAAAACGTATAGATATTATTAGGGATGTGTCTAATCATATCCAAAAATTCTAATTTCATTTTATTTCCTTACTTGTAAAAAATGTGATGTCCAATTTTAGCCACTTTTTCTTTTTTCCATCCGGGATTAATATAATCCGCATGATAGTATAGAGCATTTTTCAAACTAGGCAACCGATAGTCTTCTAGTAGAACTTTTTGGGCCGCAATCATGCTTTCGTTGTAGTTGGCACGGTTAGTGGGTCTGAATGCCACTTCTCTATCGCATACCCAAGAGAATTGACATACAACTCGTTCGTAGAACACATTCTTTTGGTAAATTACCTTGCAAACATCGCTAGGAAATTGACTGTTTGCTGCACGGTTCATGGTCACTTGTGCCACAGCGACTTTACCTTCAAACGGTTCGCCACCTGCTTCGTGATATATATTTTTAGCAAGACACTCTAATTGTCGTTCTCGCATTTCAGCAGTAACCTGTGATGTAGGGGTTACTCCAATTCGGGAAAATTTGTCTGTTATTGCCCAATTTAGCAGCATTATACTACCAAAAAATGCTAGTGCCATTAACGCAATGTTAACAATCTTAGCAGCCGATGTACCAGCCTGTTCCCTGTCTAGCGCAATAGTAGTCATTTAGACCTCCTTTTTCGTTAGCGGTTAAGTAGTTATCAATAATCAATTAGTATAAACTAGTAATATAACAATGTCAACTATTCATTTATCCTCATTACTTGCCAAGATTTTTCTACTCCTGTAATACCATTTTCATAACGTAAAATAACATCACCCCAATAACTTTCGTCTTCGGAATAACTTAAGGTTTGTTGTACTACGGTTGCTCTACGTCTTGATGGACCTACCCAAACGCTATCATTGGGTTTCCATGTTGGTCCGTTTCCGTCAGTATCTTTCATTCTTCAATGCCAACTCTTTTTTTAATTTGATTTGCCATGTATGGTCTATCAGGAGATGAAATTTTAATTTGATCAATACATTCTGTTACAATTAACTCGGCGAACTTTTCCGCAATCTGAATATTGATATCGTCAGCAGGATCATGTTTGGTATCATTAATAGCCTGTATGTAAAGTTGTCTAATTCGTTTGTTCATAATTACATAGTAGGACCGTTGCCGCTCCTAAATCCAATTTCACCACCTTCTTCGATAATGCGTTTTTTTACATCTTCAAATAAGATAGGAGCAAAGTCTGTGTGCTCTACACATACGCAATGATAACGTGGATCAACAACTTGTGTAGCAAACTCTCCAGATGCAGGACCTGCCTTCATTACTCTATTAGCATGTAAGTGGCCATGTACGTTAACACCAAAGCGACCTAACGATTCTGGATGTAATGGGATATGACTAAAGATCATTCCTTCAATTACATGATATGCACGTAATTCACGAAAGTACTTGCGATACTCATCATCTGGAAAGATGTCATGGTTACCGCGGATTAAAACTTTGTCACCATTTAACCTAGCCATGGTGGATAATGATCTGCGGTTGATAATCACGTCACCTAAATGATACACTTTGTCTTTTGGACCCACACGTTCGTTCCAGGCCTTGACCATGTCTTCGTCCATTTCCTCAGGGGTGTCCCACGGACGCAATTTAGTCACACCATCATTCCGTGTGAAGTGACATACACCCTTATGTCCAAAATGTGTGTCGCTGACTAAAAATACTGCTGGCATTATACTCGCTCCTTTTTAACTCGACCTATACGGCTTGCCTTGTTCCAATCATATGCAACACCGTCTGGGCACTTACCATCTTGTATGGAATCTACACCAAATATGCCGCAGACTTCGAAGTCTGGACCTGTGATTGTTACAAACTCACCCCATTCTCGGGCAAAACGCATTGCTTGATCCAAGGCAACACATTCGTGAAGTTTGTTTCCTATCTTGTTTATTACTTTATACATGCTATTATTATAACACGGTTTTACCAACTTGTCAACCAATTTAGGTATACCAAATTTCCTTAAACCCTTCCTCTAGTGTGGGTTCTTCCCAATTGTCGATCATGCTATCAACCACGTTCTTTGGAATATGCTTTCCGGGTCGTCCACTTAAACGTACATCTAATTCATCACGTGGGGGTGTTCGAAATACCACAGCAATAGTATAGTATTCGGGCAACATGGCAAACTTTCGAGCACGACTTGCAATAGTAGTACTAGTTTGATCCCAAACAATATCCTGCCCTGCTTCACGGGCATGGACAACATCTCCGGCCATGTATTCCACGCATTTGGGCATGACTTCTTTAAAGACTTCACTGTAGGTCTTATCCATGTTCTTAGCGTATTCTTCAACGTAGCGATCTGTGCTAATGTATGCAGCTTCTTGCAAC
>Ga0208133_1000465_pt1 | contig 15861 bp, 20 predicted proteins | sample ColrivemetaGS535_FD_187595 | JGI IMG/M metagenome (GOLD analysis project Ga0208133, IMG submission 187595) | Estuarine microbial communities from the Columbia River estuary, USA - metaG S.535 (SPAdes) (version 2) | ecosystem: Environmental > Aquatic > Marine > Intertidal zone > Estuary | place... | reverse complement strand
TACCAAATACCAAATACAATAATACATATTACCAAATACCAAATACAACAATACACATTATCAAATACAACAATACGTATTATCAAATAACTACAATTAGACCACCAAGTTAAACCAAATTATAAATAAAATCTTGCAAATGATATTTCAATAACATCTTGTCACAATATATCATTAACAAGTATTGTAACTTTGCAAAATCTGTACTATCTGCGTCTTCATCAAACTTGTAAATACCTATATAACTTCGCTTCCACGAAAAATAAAAATGTAATCGCACATTACTACACAATTCTATATCACCAGTATATACATAAGGTTTAACTGTACTATTGGTATAATTACCAGTGGTATAATAATGAACAGGATGTACTAAAACTATTTCATCATTGTCTTCGATAGTATTCCTATTTTGTAATACATATGTTATTATATCATAATAAACAATTTCTGGAGTTTTTAACTCACCAAATCCTAAATTTATTCCCATATCTTTATAAACTATATTATATAAAAAAATGAAACGTTACCATATATTTTTTACCCAAATCATTACACGTATCACGTTCGTTTATTATATCATAATCAGTTCTTGTAAATATAACTTTAGAATTGCCTATATTATTTATATTTAATGCGCCATCATTTTTTAAAAACATTTTTTTATCAATAACCAAATTTGAAAAAATGTTTTCTAAACAATCAAATTGAATGTTTTTGAATAATTCATATGAAAGCAAAAAATTACACTTTTCTAAAATATATATACTCTTAAAATAATACTTTTTAAAAAACGTATTTGTTATATTAATGGTCATCATTTTAAGGGAATTACGTATTATATGTTTTTTAAGAAAAAACAAAACATTCAATAAAATACAAATACTAATATTTGACAAATCATTAAAAGCATTTATTGAAATATCAGATTGTTGTAAATACGCTAATAGACGTGATTTCGTAATATATCCAAAAATAAAGTGGAAATTACGATTTGTTAATCTTAAAACAGTTACATCTTTATAATTTAAATAACTACCAATTTCATACAAAATTTCAGTAGGTAATTTATCAAACATATACTATATCTATAAAAATTAAAATGTGTGTTTAGCGTAAATTAGGCACCTTACTAAATCAATACGTTTAGTGTAAATTAGGTACCTTACCAAACCAATACGTTTGATGTATTATAGGTACTATTAACAAAAAACGTGATAAAAAAGGATACTGTAACATCCATACTATAATGCGATCTTGTTATGGTCAATATTAAAGCGTGTGATGTATTAAGTATACTGAAAAAAATAATGTTATTTATGGTTTGTTTAAGAATATGATATTTGAATAACATTAATGTTATTAAAAATCCAAGTGCAAAATGTCCAGAAAACATTTTATCATAACAAGTACCACCTATTGTCATATTAAAAAACCCCAATCGTTTAACCTCACACCCTATTTGTCGTGGTAAAATAGTAGAAGCCATAGTAATACTTCTTATCATTATAATAATACAAAATTTTACAACTAATTCATATATAAATGAAGTACAAATTTTATCAAAATTGACAAATATTGGTAATAAGAAAGACATCATAAACCAATTTTTTGTATAATTGTATTGTGAATAATCAGTGGTATTATTATGAACAATGTCATAAATAGGTTGTGAGGGTTGTTCTATATAATATTTAGTACCAGTATTCCAAACAAAACAAGTAGTGATAAAATGCAATCCAATTGTAAGTGGTATTATATAATACATATTATTATATAATGTCATTTTATTTTTTATTAAATAACCAAGTTAAAAAACCTCGTTGAACACTCATTTTCATTATTAATGAACTAGACTTGTTTATCTTTTCCCACGATAAATCTAATTGTCTATATTCTTCTTCAACAGGATTTATAACAATATCCTTTTTCATTACTTCATTTATTATATAATTATTTTCTCTACAATTAACCATTTCAATTACGTTTGTAGAATGAGTTTCATTATCTACTAAATTATTAATACATTTTGTATGTTGTAGAAAATTATAAATATCATTTACAGAACATCTTGTATTTTTGTCAATTGACATCATCTTGTACATTATATTTTTAAAATCATCCCTTAAACCAATACGCCTTTTAATTTTTTTATTCATAATTTCTTGTATATTTTCTAATTTATAAAATCTTTCTAAATCATTTATATTTCTTATATTCGAAAATGGCAACAAGTTAAACATCAATTCATAAATACAAATTCCTAAACTCCATATGTCAATCTTTTTATTGTAATATTGAGATTTACTTTTAAAAGAGCTAGTTTGCTTATAGACTGTTATATTTTCCATGTTTTGTATATTTAATATTATTTCAGGAGCCATATAATACGGAGTTCCACATAACTTGTAATATTTTTTACATAATATATCATCCAAATCAATGTCCTCATCATTCATTCCATACAAATCATAACAAGCAAATCCAAAATCTGAGATCTTGAATTCTATTTTACCACTCGTTGAATATTTTATCAACACATTATGTAACTTGATATCACGATGTACTATATTTTTATCATGTATGTATTTTAAACCATTAATTGTTTGATTTAAAAATTCATATAAAAATGAGTTTGTAAATCCACCTGAAGAATTTCTAAAACGATCAGAACCTGATTTTTTTAAAAAATCATACACATCCCCACCATCGCAATACTCCATTCTTAAATAATATATTCCATCACCTTTACTATACCCAAAAAATTTTATTATATTTGGATGATCTAAACTAGACAAAATCTCTATTTCACTTTCTATCAATTCTTTTAAACGTTTAAAATAATAATCTTGTTCTGTATTAACCAATTCGCTTTCATTCTTATATGGTGTTATATTAACTTGTATATCACTGTTATCACGCTTTGTTTTCCTTACTCTTTTAACTGCACCTGTACCACCAGTTCTTCTATTCGTGTAACTTTTTACTAATTCATTTATATTTATTTCTTTTATTATAAAAAATTCTTCATTTGATTCCGTGTCACCTATATGTAATGGTATATCATTTTTACACAAATACACGTTTGAAAAAGAACCTTTTCCAATTTGTTTAATTACTTCGTAGTCTTGAATACCTTGACTCATTCTAATATTAACAAATGAAAATAAATTTAACTTTTAACACTTTTATCAAAATAATCACGTGCTGCTTGATATCCCATATCAATCAAGCCACGTTTTTCATTTTCGGTTAATATAAAATTAATAGGATGTGTTATTTTATATGCGTGTATACAAATAGTGTGTTCAATATATTTGTATGCCAAAGTAGTATCTCTTTCTTTATTTGCAAACAAACATCCCATTAAATGCAACAGATAACTATCAAATGAATCTATTTCGTAATTAATGTCATCGTGAAATTCACCTCTTGTTACCAATTTACACCCCAGTACATTATCCATATTCTCATATTCCTCGTATAACTTTATAGGATAATTATTTAGTAGACCGCCATCAACATAAATACTATTATTATACTTTTCTGCACAAAATATAAACGGTATACTCGTAGACATACGTATAGCTTTTATAACCTTTAAATTAGGATTCTTTTTATAATCAAAAATTTCAATATTATATTTATTGACATTTGTTACAACTACTCTGAAATTAACACCATATTTATGCCATATTTCCCGTAAAGTTATATCTTTTGAAATACCTTTTTTTAATAGCATCGACTCTATCCAAGTTGTTATTAGTTTACCATTATCCATACCATATTTTTCTAAAAAATTCTTCATACGGAAATTTTTTAAACTATCTATTTCTATTGATATAATTTCAGCATACAATTCATCATATGTATATCCTATTAAATACAATAATCCAACTAAACTACCTATAGAAACACAACACATTTCATTTATTTCAAATGTAACATCACCATTTAATTTCAACTCTTCTAAACATTTTATAACACCAATATAAGCTATACCTTTTACACCACCGCCACTCAAAATTAATGTTTTTATCAAATTTTTCATTTCTTATTATTATATTCAAGAGAAAATAATAATAATCATATTACACACATTATACATTTACACATTTACACATTTACACATTAACTTTTAATCAAGAGTTTGGTTGTAAGAGAACAGATTTATCTTGAAAATTATCAAAAAATATTGTTCTAAAATCAGTATTGTATATTTCTTTAATCTTATATACTTTTTCTGTAAAATCATCATCATTCATATATAACATTATATTATAATCTGCAATATTTTCATCATTCAAAAAATCAAAAAATCTATTTAATTTTACACGTCTATCAAAGTAAAAACTAAATTTTCTTAAATTACTAGTTATATCAAATAATATTTCACCCATATCATCTGTTATACTAGCATGAACAATCAAGTTACGCTTATCAATATTATTACCAATAGATTTTTCAAATTCTAATACATCAAAGTCAGATGATAATACAAAATTGTATTCTTTTTCATTAAATATAACATCATATTCCACAAAAATAACATTGTCTATAGTAATACTAGTTTTTTTTGTCATTTTGTTCAATCCAGGTTTCGTTTTTTTTATTGTACGTTCTATTCGCCATTTACAAATATATAAAACCAACGACAAACATTTTAAAAATACAACACGTCTATAATAATATAATACGACGATAGTTATTAAAATCAAATTAAAAAACATCTTATTTAAAAAGTATAATATTTTAGTTTTAAATGGATTTCTTTCAATTTTTACAAAATTCAAAAGACACCACCTCGAATTCAAAAATAACCAATAAACCACCAAAAAAGAAAATTCAAGAAACATCATCTGAAAACAAAACACCCACCAATTTACCCAACGAAGAAGTTGAAGTATATAAAAATATTACCAAAGGTGATATGGTAAAAATCATGGGAGTAAAGGATAGTATTTTAAATTCTTATAAAGGATACATTGGGGAAATAAAATATTATGAACGTGATAAAGATTCAGCAATGGTATTTTTACATGCTATACCGTATCCAACTATTATCAAATTTCCATTACACCATTTTGTTAAATTTGACCCATATACAAGGGAAGAAATTTGTAATTATTCTAATCTCTAATAAATTTTAATCTAAGAAATTTGACCCATATACAAGGGAAGAAATTTGTAATTATTCTAATCTCTAAGAAATTTTAATCTAAGAAATTTTAGTCTATAAGATAATAAATTTTAATCTAAGAAATTTTAGTCTATAAGATAATAAATTTTAATCTATAAGATTAGTGTACGTTATACTTTTATCTGTTACAAATAATTCTTTTAATGTTTCATTAACGTCTCGTAGTTGTTCTAATTTAGCTAATTTGGAATATTCGTATTTTATATTTACACTATGTTTATTGATTGCGTAAGAACATGTTTTTATACATGGATTTTTATTAATTAACGTAACAAATACATTTTGGTAAATATCTTTGATATCTCCATTTGACAGATATATAAACCAAATATCACTTGACCCCTTTAATTTTAATCTTCTAAACATTTTGTTGAAAATTAAAAGTCCACGTTTTACAACATCTTCATTACCAATTTTAATAGTATTGACGTATTCGTTATTACAGTTTACAAATTTGTTTATAGAATATTCTTTTAAATTAACTACAATGTTTACTTGTAAACACCGTTCTAAAAAACGTACATCTATAGTCTTATCGTCAAAATCTAGATAGTAATACACATCGAGTAATTGCTTTTGAGTTTGAGAGTTGTTTTTATCATTAGTAGAGCAAAATTTGATTGACATTTTATCTACCCTGCAATCTAACAAGGTTTTTTAAATGAATTTCAAACCTAATACTTAAACTTTTTTTAGTAGTATATAGTAATAATGAAATCAAAAACAAAAGATTTACAACATCATCCAGATTATTCTAAATACCACAGTACTTCAGGGTTATCTACAAAAGCCTGGGGACCTAATGGGTGGTATTTTTTATTCTCGTGTATAATGGGAGGATATCCATTTAAAATAGATGAAAAAAATAAAGAACATAAACAAATCAAACGTCATTTTAAAAATATGTTGTTAAGTTTGGGTTACACAATGCCTTGTATATTTTGTAGACAATCATTTTTAGGATTTTGCAAAGATCTTCCACCTGATAGTTTTATGACTGGAAGAATAGAACTTATGCGTTGGCTTTATGAAATAAGAAATAAAGTTAATGACAAATTAATTGCGCAGGAACAAAAATGTTATAACGATGAAAAAAAACGTCTTAAAAACATATATCACAATAGTCAAAAAAGCGACCAAGATAAAAGAACTTATTATAAAAATTTAGAAGAATTTAGAACCAAAACATTTATAACTAAACCATCGATTAGCTTTGAAGAAATTTTAGACAAATACGAATCTATACGAGCCGTTTGTTCAGCAAAAGCAAAAACGTGTGCATTACCAGATAAAGTCAGCTGATTCATTAAATACATCAAGAATATTTCCTACCCACTCTTAGCCACTTTTTTTTTGAATTATAAAGTAATCTATAAACTTAAAAATATCGTTTCAGGATTCATCTTCGTTTTCGTAATTTTGAATAGTACCTACAACGTGCTTTTAAATAAAAATGATTTTGATAGTGAAGATAATTTATAAATTATTTTGTGATTTATAAATTATCTTCACTATCAAAATCATTTAATGTATATCTAATTTTACACATATTTAATGCATTTACATTATTTAATTCTTCTGCTTTTTTATTATAAGCTTTTGCTGCATCTATTTCATCTACAAACGTTCCACAATCAATTCTTTTACCATTATGTTTAATATATGCTCTAAATTTATTAGAGTCATTTCTAACAGATACACCTACAAATCTACTATATTTTTTAATTTTAGATATTTCTAATTCGTGTATATGATTTTTTTCTTGTATTATAAAATTTTCTATATCATTCAGTTTATACTTAGTTCCAAAATTATTATTAAAAAATAATGCTTGTTCATTATATACTTTAGCACATTCTATGTCACTCGTATTTTTAATTAATTTGTAACTTTTACGTTTATATTGAATACTAGCTTCAAATATTTGTTTAGATTTTACAAAATATACTCCATTAAAATTACTAGATTTACTTTGAAATCTTTTTTCACGATATTCTTTAACCATATCTCTTGGCTTAGGGGTATAATTTTCTATTTCGTTTAATCTATATTTAATTTCCAACGTTTCATTTAGATAACTTGCATAATCATTATACACTATTGCCGCTTCTAATTCTGTATCGTAATAACCTAAAAAAACTGTATTATTATCTTTAGTTAATCGCGAGACCCATTTATTTTGTTTAATATACCAAGAAACACCATTGTAATTACTAATTTTGTTATATTTATCAGGTTTTTCAAATATTATTTCTTTTAAAGGTATTTGTAATTTATCTGGTAAATTTACAGCATAATTTTTAAATGATATATAATCTATAAAACTACATTTATCAATTAATTCAACACCATTCTTAATAATATCAATCGCATAATTTAATTCTAAATCGTTAGTAAAAAAGAACCATTCAGCTCTTTTTTTAATACGAAATGGTTCTAATAATATATGAATTATTTTTTCAGCGTATTTCATATTGTTTGATTTAAACATTGTTAACATTTTTAAAGATCTATTACTAGAACTTACATTTAATGCTGACAATCTTCCATCAGGATTTTCTGATAACCCTATTTTATAAGATCCTATACTTGACGTATCTTTAATTAAATATATATATCCTGGTTTAACGGAAAATCCTTCTGTCTCTGGTCTATTTTCTAACAATTCTATTTTTTTTGTTGTTTTTCTATTTGTTTTTCTTTTTCTTCTATTTGTCTCTTTAATTCCGCTGATTCATTAAATATTATATCATCTAATATATTTCCTGCCCATTTTCTAAACTTCTTTGCTACTTCTTTCTTACTATTATAAAGTAATCGATAAACACCTTGAGAACTTAAAAAAATAGTATCTTGGGGTGTACCATAGGGGTCGTAGACATTACGTACTACCCTCTCGTCTTCGTTTTCGTAATTTTGAATAGTTGAACGTATATTCACAATACCTAATACTTTACCTACATCTGATGCTTTAAAATAATAAACCTTTTTATTATTTGTATCTTCTTGTAATATTGCTATAGGATTATTTTCAAATGCTTTTACAATACAGTTATTATCTGTTTTGATTTCTTCTATCATTTAATAGGGTCGTAGGTTGTTTATACCATTATATAATAATAAATGTATTTTACATAATTGTTCAACGTTTACCATCATATTTACTGGTTTTACACTTTTATTTTTGTTATAATCTAATTAAAATCTTTTTAATTAATTAAAAGAATAATTAAAAGGATGTATCTTATCTTCATTTTTAGTAATATTTTTTATACACCGATTTCAAAGAATCGTCTCATTTGAGCAGGGCTTTGTTCAAAACTACTTTGATTCCAAGGTCCAACGTTTTCTTTTGGAATTGGTGGAAGAGATCTAATATCTTGATATGGAATCTTGTTAGATTGCATTACTGTATTAATACCAACGTGATATCCACTAATTAAAAAGTTTTGTTCTTTTAAAAGTTTAGTAACAGGATTTTCTTTAGCAAAATCGTTTTCTTTTCCATACTTTGGAAGAAGATCTTCTGGCTTAACTTGTTCACTACCAGCTACAATTTTATCAACTTGAATTTTTTGTGGGGTTTCTTGAACTTGTACTGCTGCTTCGACAGGAGCAGCAGCTTGTACAACTTCAATAGGTTTTTCTTGTGGTTTTGGTAAAGCTTCTCCTTCTACATTTTCAAGTTCTTCTGGCATCATACCATAATAATTTTGCATCATCTTTTCAGATTTAGGTTTTTGCATATAAGATACTAAAAGATAAACACCAAGTAGAATTAGCGCAACTTTAAGCATATCATTTCGTTGAATAAGTTCTAAAATATTAGCCATAGGATTTGTTTTAATATACTATAATAAAATAAAATAATTTTTAATTTTAAAAAATTTAAAAAAACCCATAAACTGTTAATTTAAAAATAGAATTACATAAAACTTATGTTTATTCTCCCTATATAATCATTTTAATGGACCTTGACTCAGACGATGATAACTTTACAAAAACAGATATACTAGATGAAATTTTCGTTAAATATTATAATAAAATTCATGATTTGTACTACGACTTAAAATTTAGATTTAATAGCTTTTCCCCATTTTTCCTGTGCAAGATGGAACTTTATAATATAACACATTTTTTCGAAGACTTTTTTGTTAACCCACCTTGTTTGTTAAAAAAAGGATACAATGGTAATAAGGAAATTTTTAATACCTTTTATAAAAAAGAACTTGATTTATCTTACGGTATAGTATTTAATTTTTCAAAGACAACTTTAAAATTCAACTTACAATACGATGATTGGTTAAAATTCTGTTATCAGTTTACCGATAAATACGAATTGTACAAGTAATATAAAAATGCGATCATAAATTGTATTTAATATCATTTTTATATATAATGATATTATCTATCGATATTGGTATTAAAAATCTGTCATTATGTTGTATGGATTATACTGAATGCAAAAATATTTCTTCTTATGTTATAAAATTATGGGATGTATATGATACATTAGATACAGATGATTTTTTTTGTGAAAGCTTGAAACGTGACGGGAAACCTTGTGGAAAACGTTGTGGATACAAATATAAATCCGAAACTGACATGATATACACTTGTAAAACTCATTTTCCTAAAAACATTATAATTAAACCACAAAATACATATAAAAAACGTCTTGTTAATGATTATTTACTACAAGATATAGCTAAAATTGTTTTAACACGTCTTCAAAAGATATACGATGAGAACATTGACATTTTTACAAACATTAAATCGATTGTTATAGAACTACAACCCAAAATTAATCCGAAAATGAAGTTTATTTCTCATATAATATATGGAAAACTTGTAGAACTGTATTACAATAAAACTACAACAATACGTTTTGTAAGAGCTGCTCAAAAATTAAAAGCATATACTGGTCCAATTATTGAATGTAATTTAAAAGGAGCTTATTCCAAGCGTAAATGGTTAAGTGTACAATATACAAAGTGGTTTTTAGAAAAATCTCCAGTAAATAATGGTGTTTGGCTCGATCATTTTTTGAATCATAAAAAAAAAGATGATATGGGAGATACATATTTGATGGCTATAAACGCTATATACGGTATTCCTAAAAAGCAAACAACTGATAAACGGGGGAAATGTATAAAATAATAAGATAAGTTATATGATACCCTTAACTCCGTTTAATACCCTTGATATTTTTCGTATACAGTATTTTATAGTTTTGTATGCGGTTAATGGTTGATATTCGTATACATAGTATTGTACGTGTTCATTGAATTTTACGCGTTTGATTATTTCTTCTTCGTGAAGGCATTGGTGTTTTAAAGGTATAGTATAAGTAGATGTTATGATTTCATATTCAGTCATCATTAATTATACACGTGATATTATATTTTTGTTTTTAACACGTTTAAAAAGTGTAAATAAATTGGACGTATATATCATTGATGTTAATAAACGAATTTGAAAAGTTATCTTTAAGAAAATTTAAAATTAAAAGTATTCTTCCAGATGCTACCATATTATGCTTAGGTAAGAGGCGGAGTGGAAAATGTATTGCACGTGGTACAAAAGTGTTAATGTATGATGGTACAATTAAAAATGTAGAGGATATTAAAGTTGGACAACAAGTTATGGGTGATGACAGTACACCTAGAAATGTTTTAGAAACACATTCTGGGACTGATACAATGTATAAAGTAGAAAATAAACGGGGGGAAAGTTATACAGTAAATAGTCATCATATTTTAAGTTTAAAATGGTCTGGTAAAAAAATTATACTTGAGAGACTTGACAAAATGTCTTTTCAAGTAAGATTTTTTGATAAAAATAAAATTAAATTAATACATAAAGATTTTTCTTATCGAAATAGAGATAAAGAGTTGGCTTTTGCGGAAGCAAAACGTTATTATGATAATATAGTAGATGATTTATATGTAGATATTCCTGTAAAAGAGTATCTTCAACTTACTAAAAAATACCAAGAAAATTTATTGGGATATCAAGCGTCGGCATTAACATTTCCAGAACAAACAACATCTTTACCAATCGATCCTTATATGATTGGTTATTGGTTAGGAGATGGAACTAGTTCAAGTAGTGTTATTACTACACAAGATTCAACTGTGATACATTATTTTGCAAATAATTTAAAGCAATACAATTTATTTTTAGATATGACTGATTCTAAAAGATATACTTACAAAGTTTCAAGTGGTTATAGACAAAAAGATAATATATTTTTGAAAACGTTACGAGAATTTGGTATGTTGAATAACAAACATATTCCTCATATCTATAAATGTAACACTAGAGAGGCTAGATTACGTTTATTAGCTGGATTTATAGATGCAGATGGTCATTTAGGTAATAGAAATGATTTTGAAATAACACAATGTGAAAAACATGAGAAATTACTTGACGATATTATTTATTTATGTAGAAGTTTAGGATTTACTACTTATAAACACGTTAAACAAACATCGTGGACACATAAAGGCGTTAAAAAATTTGGGAAAGCATTTAGAATAAATATTAATGGAGAAGGTATACATGAAATACCTACTTTAATTAAGAGAAAACAGGCACAACCAAGAAAAAAACGAGTTAATGCATTAGTTAGTCAAATAAAGGTAACTGAGTTACCACAAGATAAATATTTTGGTATCGAATTAGATGGAAATAATCGTTATGTATTAGGAAATTTTATTGTCACGCATAATAGTTGGCTTGTTAGAGATATCTTCTTTCATCATAAGGATATACCGTCAGGAATTGTATTTTCTGGAACAGAAGAAGCTTCTCCATTTTTTAGTGATTTTATACCTGATTGTTTTATTCACTCAGAATATGATCCAGAATTAGTAGATAGTATTATGACACGTCAAAAGAAAAGAATTCGTGAATCAAAAGCAAAGGGTTTATCTGATACAGGAAAACATCCAAGTAATAATTTATTTATAGTGTTAGACGATATGTTACACGATGCACAAAACTGGAAAAAGGAAAAAACAATTAAAAGCATTTTCTTCAATGGTAGACATTATAATTTTCTTTTTATATTAACTATGCAATATCCTTTAGGTATTACTCCAGAATTAAGAAGTAATATTGATTATGTATTTATATTCAACGAACCTAGTGTTAAAAATAGAAAGAAAATATATGACGACTACGCTGGGATGATACCGTCTTTTGATCATTTCTGCAACATTCTAGATGCTTGTACACAAAACCACGAATGTCTGGTCATAAAAACGTCTGGAAACAGTACTGACCTAAGAGAACAGGTATTCTGGTATAAAGCAGAACCACATAGTAATTTTCAAGCAGGTCATTCTAAATTTTGGAAATATCATTCTGCTAATTATAACCAGAATTACGAGGAGGAAGGAGACAAAGACAAGGAAGAAATGGATAAATTGAAACGTAAATTTGCAAAAACGCGCAAACTCAAGGTTATCGTTTCAAGACAAGGTGAAATAGTTGGTTACAAATCAGACGACGAGTAATATAAAAAATTTGGGTGGAAGACCACAATAGTGTTTTTCTAACAAAGCAAACGGTAAACGTTTATTCCGAACGGATGATCAGACTTTGCTCATCCGATCGGATGAGCAAAAAAACAAAGATTCTAGAGGTGGTTACAATCAAGAAACAATAACAAAGTTTTAACTATAAAACTAATATAATACCTGACGATTAATAGAATATTATTTATTAATCTTCAAACTACAACAATAGAAAAAGGTTTTAAAAGACTATTGATTTTAGAAATATCACGACGCATAAACAATCTATCAATCCAACTACTACCATATTTATATTCTTCAATATCTCTTTTTTCAATTTTGTTTATATATTTTTTAATTTTGACATACGTTTTATCATCAATTTTGGAAACAATATTTTCCAATTCTTTCAAATTACTATGCTTGATAAACTTGATCATTTTATTTTAAATAAATATTAAAATAATTTCAATTTTTATTGAATCTTTTCAATTTTTATTGAATCTTTTTTATTTAGTTATATTAATGTCGTATATAGAAGATAATCAGATAAACGAAATGTTTATAAATGATAATTATAATACATCTACCGATATAAAATATGTTAATCCATATGATCCCTATTCGTCTATTTCACCTGCTGATATAAATACGATTATATTACCAGATTTGTCAAATTTACCACTATCAAATAGAATTTCATTAGACGATACAAGTTTTTCTGAATGTTTAGATAATATTTTGTTTAATTTTAATTTATTTTCCACATCTTCTGATCGTGTGTGTCATATGTTTTTTAATAAAATAGAAGACTATTTTTTAAGAATCAATTTGACAACATTTAAAATATCAATATCAGTAGATACAGTTACACAAATAATGAATTGTTTACATTCAAACACTTTCCCAATTATAATACTTCCAGTACGTATTGATTTTCTAAATATAGAATCTGATTACGCTCAGACATTAGAAAAAACAGGATCCGATTTATATGCAGCACATTCTAACTTGATTATTATTGATAAATTACATAACACTGTCGAATTCTTTGAACCACATGGTATTATACTAGGACACGCTTATTCAAACATATTACATATCGAATCAATAATACAAAATTTTCTAACTGAAACATTTGAATTAACAGGATATACATTTATAAATATCTCAAGTACATGTCCTATAGGTGCACAAACTATACAATCTTTAATAAGTCCAGAATCTGGTCATTGTCTTGCGTGGAGTTTATACTTTATAATGATTAGACTATTAAATATATACTTTATACCCAGACAAGAAAGTGTATTCCAAACTATCAATAAAACAATAACATCACAAGATGCAATAACTATCGATACAACTATACGTCAGTTCATATCATATATAGAATCCTTAGCAATTATACCAGTTAGATTTTTGAACGCCCATAATACCTACAATATATCTAATTATATAGAAAATAAAACGTTTATAGAATTACGTTTACGTCATTTAATTAGTGTATATTTCAAAAACGCAGTTTTTTACCAACAAGATTTTAGAAAAATATTTGAAGAAATAATATCTTACAAAAATATACCAAACTTTGATAAGATATTTATTGAAGAAATTGGTAAATCCTTTTGGGATTTATAAAAAAACATTAAATTATATTATTAAATTGTCCCCAAATTTTTTAGATACAACCAAGTTTTTCCACCAATTTTAATTCTTCTTCTAGTTAACGGGTTTATCATCCATTCATCTTCGTATTCTTGTTGTGGTTCTTCTTGTTGTAGTTCTTGTTGTAGTTCTTGTTGTAGTTCTTCTTGTTGTGATTCTTGTTGTGATTCTTCTTGTTGTGGTTCTTGTGTAGTTAACGATAAGAAATCTTCATCGGACAATTCTGTTCTACACATTGGACATATATTAGTATTTGTTTCAATATGTTGTTTAATACAAGGTTTGTGAAAAACGTGTTTACAATTTTGCAAACTGAATATAAATTCGTGAGATTGTGTTTGATCACAATCATAACAGATACAACAAGTATATTCACGATTTATAAAATCATCAAAACTAACATCTTCATCAGTGTGATTTTCAGAAAAGTCTATGTAATTATAATAATTTTGTAATGTTGTTGTTAATCTAGAATAATCAATTGAATATCTTTCTACTTCAAAACATCTTGTTTCGTAATATCCATTAGGATAGAATTCTTCCAATAAAGCCAAATCACTGAAAATACAATCAATGTTTGTTAACATATAATTATGTATAAAGTTATTAAATAATTCAATACGCTCATTTTGTAGATATCTTATTAAACAAGAAATCCAACTTTGATACAACACATAAACAGTATAACTTGGATCATCTCTTCCTCCTGGTTCATACATGTAAGGATTATTGTCTAAAAACGAATGAAATGTTATTAAAATTGTTTCAATACCCATACTAGAAGTCCATTTTTCAAATTTACTATCTCCCCACGTATTCAAGATTGTAGCACAACATTTTCCATTTTCATACATATTAGGATGTATTCTAACTCCGTCATAATTCACAAAAGTTACTTCTGGTGGAGAATGTGGATAATTATCAGGAATTTTAAAATCTAATCTTACAAATTTATGTCTATATACACTATCAACAGGTGCTCGTATTATAGCGTGTAAACGATTTATGTCAGTTTCATTATAATGGATTAAATAATCATTATCTAATAATTCACGCTGAGATTGTTGTACATATAATTGACGAATTTCTTTTAAAAATCTTCGATTAGCATTCATTTAAACATTATAATAAATAAAGTTTAAATCATTTTTTTTATTACGATTTACTTTATTGGATTTTTACAAGTAATACAATTAGCACTTGATTTCTTATTAGTAAGTTTTTTTATAAAAATTACTAAATATAAATTTACTATAAAACCCATTATAAAACCAATTATAAAACCCATTATAAATTACTTATAAAAAATTAAATTCATTTTTTCAATTTCTAAACATTTATTTTTTCACAGTAAGTCTACCATTTTGATACATCTCATACAATTTTTCTTTTACCATATTTTCTTTTTTCTTTTTTTCTTTACGTTCTTGTTGTTTTTCTTGTCTAGTCATTTCTTGTTTATTAGGATCTTGT
>Ga0208133_1000463_pt1 | contig 15885 bp, 37 predicted proteins | sample ColrivemetaGS535_FD_187595 | JGI IMG/M metagenome (GOLD analysis project Ga0208133, IMG submission 187595) | Estuarine microbial communities from the Columbia River estuary, USA - metaG S.535 (SPAdes) (version 2) | ecosystem: Environmental > Aquatic > Marine > Intertidal zone > Estuary | place... | reverse complement strand
GAAGGTCTAATGTTAGCCAATGAACTGAATGAATGTATCAAGGCATATCAGCAAGATAACAACTTAGTTAATCTTAAGTTGCCGTCCCGTTCTTACAAAGTAAAACGGGAGGAACCAGCAGAAAGAACATATCAATTTGGATGGCGGGAAGAGAAAGATCCATTCAGTCAACCATAAGGCATATACAATGAATAGATGAATGCCTGGTTAGATAGATAAACATATCTAGCCCAAATTATCCACAGGGTTATCCACATCCTGTGGATTTTTTGTATGTGTGGGCATGTGGGCCAAATTTCCCTTTTACGACTTAGTAAAAAAATCCCTGAAATTTCTAGCTCATGGGCCAAATTTTTCATTTACGAGGCCTTGACAAAAATCCCTGAAAATGCTACACAATAATGTCTATATGATTAATTATACATATAGAATGTCGACAAATGTGTAGAGAATATAGCAGAATAGATCAAAATTCCTCATGAAATCTATTGACAAATATGGATCAATATGCTGCTATATAGGGATGTATATCTATATAAATAAACATTACGATACGATTAAGTGCAGGCCTTGCTCCATTACATAGATATATTTATCTAGATATAACTATAGTATATGATATGCTATCTATAGTATAAATTCTCCACTATGCTCCACTTTACTCCACTATATAAGCCTTAGAAAGGCTATTAGAGAGGAGATAAATGGGAGGGGGATGTAGGAGTATCAGACTAATTCTTGGAGATCTAGGGGCAATTTGGCCTTATCTTCAGCATTCATAAGTCTCTTAGGAGAATCTGTGTTTGAGCCAATACATCCCCATGATCCAGGTAAATCGCTGTACATATCATTGGATCTCATGTTTTCGCTGTAGTATTTCCCAAATGAACCAGAGCCTACTATCTCTGCTAAATCATCTCTTGATATAGGGTAATTAGCTGGATTGCCATCATTGAAGACAATTAAAAGCATTAGTGATTTAAGTACTGGGTCATACCATGGATGAACCTTACCTATACTAGACTCTATAGTGGAGTATGGTTTATTCCCTTGACTCCCCGCCAAATCCCATAAATCCATAAGATTCTCTACATCATCATCTTCTACATCTGTTATATCTACACCCAGTGCCTCAGCAGCAGCTTCTAGGTCTGCCCATTCTGATTCATTTGGGTGATCATCTACAAACATCTCTGCATCGCCTAGGTTAAGGTCATAGTCTTCCATAGCCTTAGCTATTAAATATTGAGTATCTTCATTGCTATAATTGTCGACAATATTAGTTGCATCGTCTTTAGTTATATTAAACTGATCAGTCAGCTCTTTAATTCTCAGAGCACGTTCTTCAAGGTATGAGTCAGAGATATCTTTCATCACATCAGCAATTAGGATCTTTTTCATTGTTCTAGTTTACCATATTTTGCTCTTATTGACTTTAGACTTTCTAGTCCAGGTTGAGACTTTATGGCTAGGTGTTCCCATATATGTATCTTCAATTAATGCTTTATTCTTCTCTAGGTCTTGTATAGCTCTATTGAGTTCTATCATATCCTTAGCAGAAAGTCTCTTACTTTCCAATTCCCGCCCATCAATTGCTTGAAGCTTGCGTCTAGTCTTTTCAATATCAGATAGGCTCTTCTTTTTCTCAGCTTCAATAGATGCTCTAGATTGACCCTTATATTTCTTTTTAGCCATATAGTAATTATACTATATTGATATAATTCTAGTCAACTACTTTAAACACCTTTGCACTTTTAATTACATTACATCTTCCGTGTGCTGGTCTAACATTATCTAAGTTATCTGGGCCACCTTTTGATAAAGGGTATAGGTGATCTATATGCAAGCCATTATCCCATCCAGGATTACCACACTTTCTTGGGGCAGATAAATCTATTGGGGTTTGGCAGATATGGCATAAATTCCCATACTTATCTAGAACCTGCTTCTCAGAGTAAGGTGCATGTGCATTGTTTCTTTTTAAAGCTTCACGCTTTCTATTTTTCTTTCTTCCCCATTCTTTTACTTTCTCTGGGTTGGATTTTTTATATCTTTGCTCATGAACTACTCTTTTATCTCTATTTTCTTTATCATATTTTTTACTGGTTTGTCGACTTTTTTCTGGATTTGCTCTATGGTAGGCAGCATTATAAATAGACCTACACGGCTTGCAATAGCTACCATTTATTGATTCAGCAACCTTGCATGAACTACAAATTTTCATCAAGCCCCATAGGATCACTCATTCATTTAGTGTATCATATCTGTCTGGGTCTGACAATATCTCTTCTTCCAGACCATCTGGTATATTATGTCCTAATTGTCTATGTTGTCTGATATGTTCGATTAGCTGATCATCGTTAGTTATTTTCTCAGATAATCCAAATAATGAATATTCATCTAAGTTCTCATTTAGCCAACATGCACAACACTCTATATACCCTCCAACGTGAGCATATATGTATATGTCTGAGTCGAAGAATCTAGAGTATGCCATTAGATGTGTAGTTTGTTTAGAGGTTCTTTAGACCAGTGTATGTATGATCTAATATAGACTATTCCGTATGCCACCGCTGCAAATATGAATCCGTATTGCTTAGTTGTTACAGCATAGATGATCCATAAACACTCATTAAATAATAATAGGAACCAAGCCCATATGGACTTACGTCCTACAAAGTATATGCCTGTTACGCCAATAGCTGCTAGGACATAGGACCACATTACAATTCTTCCTTGTCTATGTCCTCAGTTAAATCTAAGTCTTTGATATCTCCTAATTCGAGATACGCTTCTAGGTTATCTAGGATACCCATATTACTTATTTCTTGGTATTAGTGTTTGTGGGCCTTCTGTGCCAAATAGGGACTTCTTAATAGGTACGCAGTTAGGAACTCTCTTGCCGTTCTTATCCTTCATTCCTACCTGCTTGTATCCGCTCCAACAAGCCTTTTCCATATTGTCCCATTTGTCTTCATCTGGGTTATCTGATTCATATCCCTTTGAGATCTCTTCGTCATTCAATTCAATGTTATCCATACTCTTATTATATCACAGAATGCGTCAACGTAGTTGACTGAAAATCTTCTACCGCCGCCGATTTCACTAATTGGGACCTATATTCTTGTATATAAAACTTGTTATTACATATCTTGTTTGATCTATTTCAATAAACCTATTATTTGTGGCTCCAATGAAATTGCTGGGAGATCTGAATTGCCGTAAGCAACAATGTCTCCCTTATCAATTAAGAACTTTTCAAAATTCCATTGAATTTCTTTGCCAGTTTTTTCTTGAATGTACTTATAGATTGGATGTGCATTCTCGCCCTTGACATCAGATTTAGTGGCAATGGTAAATCCTACATCATAATTTGTCTTGCAAAAATCTTCGATTTCTTGATCAGTTCCTGGCTCTTGTCCACCAAATTGATTGCAGGGAAAGCCAATTACTTCAAGCCCATCTTCTGCATAGGATGCGTGAAGCTGCTGTAGCCCAGTGTACTGCTTAGTAAATCCACAATTGCTTGCAACGTTAACCAGAAGGATAACCTTGTCCTTTAAAGACCCTAGCTCTATTACTTTACCTTTATTATCTGTAAAATTTAAATCATATATTGACATTTGTTTATCCTTTATCTCGTGATACTGTAAATGGAAATCCATTAACTGATAGGTTACTGCACAGAAACATATCTGGCAGTGTGTTAGCCACTGAGACTTGTCTTCCCAGCCTTTACTCATTTGCTTCAGGTGAAGGAATCGGACCTTCATTATCGGTTTCGGAAACCGCTCTACGGCCATTATAGGAACCTGAACTGTCCTTGGGGACAATTCGCTTAATTTCATATAAACAGTTTGGGCATTCGCCTTTGTGTAACCATTTACCTGAATCTAAGACAACCATCTCGGTTAGCCTTCCGTCTACGTTTTTATTACAAATAACGCAGAAAGCACTCAACATTACTGTCAATGAGCATCCGCTTCACGAAGCCATTGATCTTCCCATAAACCCATTAACGATTCATTGCCAATATCATCAAAGTAGTAACGCTTGGCGTTACTATTGTATGTCCAGCCATACCATCTATCGCCTTCCGCCCAAGTTAGATTAGTTGGTCCTTCTTTTTCATATTCCCACATTGATCTGTCTATGGACTGGTACATTCTTACCTCATCAAATACCGCCTTGCGAAGTGAATCCCATCTAAATATTCTATTAACTAACCAATCAATAATCATTTTGAAATAAGTCTCATTTGTTCCATAATTAAGGCTTGTTTCCTTTCAAATGCACTAGATTGAGGCTTGGACGCCAGTCTCTTTAAATTCTTTTTTTGACGCTTTATTCCAGCTTGGGACTTGACTACATTATTTTTTTTCATATCTTTAGTATACTATATTGATTTGAGATAGTCAATACTAGCTAGAGTAATAATTGGTGGCATGCTTTTTGCATACGCTTATTATTGTTGCACCAACTTGGTCCCAATATGTAGCTGGGCCGTCGCAGTAGTAACATGTTTCATTTTTTACTTTATGGTCATTGTTCATACTCGCCCCCTATCATATCTTCTATTATACTATATAAATATCCTTTATCTTTTAATGACTGGACCACATAATGATCCCCCTCAAAAAAATGCAATATAATATTATCTTTATCTGGGAATAGTTCTGAGTGCCTCATGTCCTGGCCAGAATTGCCAAAAATAATATGATGTATTGAATTGTTACTGAAGCAGCCCTCTAATGAAAGGTGCCTCCATACAACTATCTTGTCTGTGTGCTCCTCCCATCTACTTTCAAAAGGAACTATCGATTTATTAACAGACCACTGCGGAGCAAAGGCAATTACCTTAGATACATTAAAATATTTTGAGGCCAGTATGGCACAAAACCCTCCCATTGAGTTTCCCAAAGAATATACCGTTTTATTTTCGATGTATGGGTTTATTATTGATTTAAGTTTGTCCCAATCAAAATTGCCCCAAGACCTTGTTTTATCAACAATAAATATAGATGTTGAGTTATTTGTTGATTTAGCAAATTCCTCTTTTTGTATTTCTATATTTGCTATCATCATGCCTGCTCCTGAAAAACACAAAAAAACATTATTAGATCTTCTCTGTGTAATTGAAATTTTTATTTTGTCATCTTCATACAAAAGATCCATTATTGGCTCTTCGTATTTAATCAATTGGACCCCTTAGTCCGTATCCAAATGTATACCTATTGCCATCTGTTAACTCTAACACTTCGTGTTTTTCTTTTGCTTGATATATTATTATATCCCCCGCTGATGGCTTATACGCTATCCCTATTTCAGGAAAGTTGAGTTCTCCTCCTGTAAAGTTATCATTAATATATGCCATACATATAAAGTTATCGGAGGCCACGTCTTTGTCATCTACATGAGCTTCCATTGAGCTATTAGGTATAAGCTTAGATACAGTTATAAAATCTTTTTTAGGTACCATTTTTTCTATGTTGTACACCGACATATACTGAGTAATAGGAGATAGCATGTCTGATAAGCACATTGATCTTAATCTTACTGCCGCTAGGTTATCTTTACTAGAAAACAAAGTTGGAAGCTCCATGGTTAAATGAGGCCTTCTCTCTGTATGTATTAATGGGTAAACAGTGTCAGATACCTGCTCAATTATGTCAATGTAAGAATGTGGACTAAATGCGTTAGTAAATCGGACTACTTTGTTAGCCAATATCTCCATCGTGTTTATCCTTTAGCCTAAGCCATCTACCATATTTATTTGGAACATCTGCTCCAATATATTCCTGACCAGTCTCTAGATCTATCAATAGCCATTTGCCTGGCGCTTTTGTGTGTATCGTTAAGTCTACAGCTTTTGGAAACTCTTTTACTTCCGCCCCTTGATACATTTTAGGCAAAAAATTATATACATTATTTAAAAGTCTTCTCATTATACTATTATACTATAGAGCTTTCTTCTATCCTGTCTACCGCATCATCAATAGTTGGATAGTGTTCTTTTGTGCAGCTGCCACAATCTCTACACATTTCTCCCCCATTTAATTTTATTCCAACCACGTTCATGGAAGTAATAAAGAATTGTCTTTGTAACTACCTCAAAACTTGCGATTGCACCTGCTGTAACTGGCTCTTTGGTTATTGCCCAAGAGATTACAAAAGTATCTGCCGTACCAATGATACGCCAAGTGATTGCCTTTAATGCTGATCTTTGTTTGGTTACATTCATGATGGCCACTCAATGTTGCTTGGCTTAGTAATGAAGTTCCAAACTTTAGATGCCCATTTCTTTACGTTTTTGCGTAGCCGATATAGCATGAATGTCTGCCCCCAAATCTACTTGTTCAATCTTATATCCCACATCTCTTCCGTATACAATGTTAGTTATATTAGGCATTTTAATAATCATGGCCTTGTCCATTACTGGATCCTGTGCAATATATCCCTTTACCTGATCAAAATCTAATGGATCTTTTGCGCTAGCCTTATAAGTATTCCTTACCCCAAGCATTACTTGCTCTGTTCTATTTCCCGCCTCTTGGTATAAGGCGTGGTGACCCTCATGCCACGGCTGGTATCTGCCAAGCATTAGTGTTGTTGGTTGTCTCCAGTCGTGCAATTGAAAATCAACGCAGGCTATTCTAGCTGCAACATCATACTCTGTCATGTCATCAAACATTAAGTCTGGGTTGGCTGGCATTTCCCACATTGCAGTTGTGTCTGGGAAGTCCCTTACTGGCTTTCTGTTCATCCAAACTACTTTGTCTGGGTTACCAAAAGATGCTCTTGTTTCTGCTGTTGGATTAACGAAATCGACTACTACGTGGTATCCTTGATCAGACAATAGTCTTGATAGAGCACCCATTCTGCGAGCCTGCTCTAGCCTATCTTCTGGGCTAAACCCCAAATCTTTATTTAGTTCTGCTCTGACTGCGTCCGCATTAAGATGCACGGCATTGATTCTATCAGATAGCTCTTTTGCAAATGTAGTCTTACCAGAACCTGGAAGACCAATTACTTGAATAATCATTTTACTTCTCTCTGTTTGTAAATAACATGTCCCACATATAGATTATACTATATATGGGACACGCTATCAATAGATACTTATACTTTTTTTCTGCCTGATTTTTTAGGCGGTTTAGGAACTAAACTTGTTTCTCTTCTTATTCCGTGCTTATTAGTATCAATTTTTACACCTTGTCTTGGATACCTTTTAGGTGTTTCTCTACTTGTAACGGCCCCTGCTGCTGCTCCTGCATTTGGTGCTGGTGTTGTGCCTGTGCCGTCTTCTTTTTTAAAACTATTACTCATTAGTTAAGCCTGACTCACCATCTCTAGATACATCTGTAATTGTGACTGGGGTAGCGCCTTGGGTGCTACCTAATGTTTCGCATCCGCATTCGTAACACATTAGTTGCAGTTCTCACAATTCTTTACTGCACAATCAGCTTCGCCTCTTGTGTCTCTTGTGCACTCTGCGCCAGACTTTGCTGGTGCAGGCGCTGGTGTTGGCGCTACTGGCTTTACAGCCTCAGCGATAGCTGCTTCCATTGATGGAGCAGTTACTTCTTCTTTATCAAATAGATCCATTTTTACTTTGGGCCTTGTGCTGATGGCTGGTTAGATACATCTGATGCAGGGAATGCTGCTGATGGATCAGCAGCGTACTGCTCTCCGATTGTGTGCTGTACTGCTGGCTTTACTTCGTTAAATCCTGTTAAATTCAATCCGTCTGTCATTTTCTTGCTCCTATAGGTTATTTATTTAAGCGGGACTAGTATTCCGCTTATAGGTCTATTATAGCATTATTATTATTTAGTTGACTGGTTCGTAAAATGTGACTAAATTATACCTAGATCCAGAGACAATCTGATTTACTCCATGTGGCTTTATGTAGTCTCCTTCAAAAAAAATCAATGATCCAATCTCTGGCTTTATCGATATGCCCTGTTTTGGGAAAACTAACTCTCCGCCCTGATATTCATCGTTCAAATATAGTAGGCCAGATTTATTTGAAATATACTTTTCTCTGACATGGATAATCCCGTTTTCGTCTTCATGGTGGTTGTCCATATGTATATCATTTAAAGAGCCAGGCAACATACAGCTAAAAAAATAACTCTTTACTTTGTGCTGCTCTTTAAATTTTTCTGACACTATGTTATTGATTGAAAAAATTAATCCGTTATATATGTCTATGGCCATATTGAATTCAGAAGAGTCTTTGTAATGACTTACGCTATCTGGGTTCACTAAATGCTCTCCCATAGGTCCGCCATAGATGTTGTATCTTGGAGTTTCTACTAAATATGGAGCTATTGCATCTATTAAAAATTTTGCTGTATCTTTAGATATATAATCTTTAACTAAAAATATACCATCAGATATCTCTTCAATATTTTTTTTCATCTTTTATAAATTTTTTCATAACAATCAGCACACATATCTATAATTCCACTTTCTGGTAGTGAGCCTATTCTTGATGCCTTTTGACCACAGTTTTTAATTTCGCATGTATCGCCTAACAAGATGAAGCCTCCTTAACCAATAAAAAAAGATCTTCTAGGCTATCATTGCTATCACAAGATACAAGTAAGTCAGTAACACCAGATGCTTCAATTTCATTTAATTTATTTAAGACATCTTTTTTGTTTCCATAGGTTATCCATTTTAAAACAGAAGGATCTTTTGATTTCATAAAAGAATCTCTATCTTCATTGTCCTTGAATATCTTAATTTCTGTAGCAGCCATCCAGCCTTTATCTTTTGGAAATTCGCTTTCTCCAAGAGTATAATAGTCTAGCATTGCTAACCCATAGTCACCATATTTAATTAAATTGTTTATAGATTTCTCAGAAGTGCCAGATATAACTATTTCTGGTATCTGGTTTTTAATTATATCCAATGATCTAAATTTATCTAGCCACTTTGTTGTGTATGCAACTCTGTCTTGAGATGTTGCTATTAAATCATTTATATCTATAACATCTGCAACGCTAGTCTCATCTTTGTGTAAATCACCAGCAACTACATTTAAAACTATCTTGTTCTTAGATAATGAATTTGAGGCCGCAACCATCATTGCACAATATTCTGGGCTTATGGCATAAGTTCTAATAGCAATCATCATCTTCATCTTAATACTATCATCAATAATTTTGGCGGATTTTATCCAAAAATCTTCTTGCCTTGAATGATAAGTCATAAGCATAGAGTAAAATCCAGACTCAGATGCCTTCTCTGTAATATTTTTTAAAAATTCTGGGCTACTCTCTAGCCCTCTAAGCATAAAATGAAATTTCATTTAGGACCAGATGCTTTTTGTCCCCTATAGCCAGTCTTCTTTTTATTCATAGATCCTGGCTTCTTGTACCCAGCTCCATTTGGAGTTGCTGCAATTCTTTGCTCTAAAGCTTTTTTAATTTTATCGTTGTGCTTTCCCATTATTTAACCTTATGTCCAAACTTCGACCACACTCTTTCGTGTAAGAAGTACCCAACCATTTCACATGCAGTATAGATTATTGCAAATGTGCCAGCGTATTCCCAATGAGCTTCGCCAGTAATAGCCTTTTCAAAAAAATAGACTAATGTGCCAACAAATCCAATATGGACTGCTGGCCAAGTAATTGATTTATATAAACTTCTTTTGTTTGATTCCATATAACCATTCTATCATTTATATATTAAAGGGGCAAGACCCTAAGATCCTGCCCCTTTAATTGAAGTTATTTACTTCTTTAGTGCTACCTTTAGCTTAGGGAACTTCTTGTTCCACTTAGTGGCAAGAGCATTATATTCTGCCTTATATTTTGCTGCTGCAGTTGCTACAGATAAATCTGCTGCTGCTTTAGCGGTTGCGGCATCTAAAGATGCTTTTGCGTTAGCGTCTGCAAGTGTCTTGTCGGAAGCAGACTTTGTATCTGCTGCAAGCTTATCTGCTGCTGACTTATCTGCTGCACGACCAGCTTTCTCTGCTGCAAGAACGTTTGCTGCTGCTTGTGCATCTAATGCACGTCCAGCCTTCTCTGCTGCAAGCTGTGCAGTAAGTGTTGCAACTGTGCCATTTAGGTCAGATACTGTAAATGCTGCCTGTGCTGCCTTTACTGGTGCAGTTAGTCCAACTACTGTTGATGCTGATGTAGCACCCGTAACAACGACTGTAACCGTTCCTAGAACTCCAACTGCAAGTGATGCAGTCTTTGATCCAGCGACCAATGTTGTGTCTGCTGTTGCTTCCGCAGTTGTTGATGTTAGCAATGACTTTGTCACCGTTCCATCAGAGAATGTTGATCCAATAACTGTAGCAGTAATTGTCTCTCCTGTGAGGATTGCGTTACCAAATACATCCGTAGCAGACACAGTAATTGTTGGAATTGTTCCAACTGCTGATGCTGATGGGACTGCGACTGCAACATTTGATGCTGCTCCTGCTGTTCCCTTGATGTAAACAACGGTTGAATATCCGCCATTTGTAATTGTAACTGTTCCAACCTTAACGCTTGTTGTGTAAGCGTAAACTGTTACCGCTGTTCCAACAGATGTGATTGAAAGTGTAGAGACACCAGAGGCAATTGTCTTTGGTGAGTCTGAAGTATGTAGAGCAGTTACAAGCTTAACTGTATCTGAGGCTACAAAAGACACTACTGTTGCTGTGTCTGCTGTTGCTGCAATAGCAACTGATGTTCCAGATGTAATCTGATTAGCTGCTGGTACCGCAACTGATGCGGGTGCTGCAGAAGTAGTTGAGTTAGTTACTGTTGCTACCGTAACGGCTAATGGTGCTGCCGTTGCTGGCACAACAGAAATGCTCATAATCGCTAGGGCTGCAGCAGTAGCGATTGATAGTTTCTTGAATGATTTCATTCTATTTATTTCTCCTTATGTTAATCTGTCTCTTTACGAGTACAGAAATTTGTGACATGTTCACACTATGTAAGACGCTTTTGTACATCAAATGTCGCTAACTTAGTGCTATTACTTTTACTTGAAATGAACAGGGATCTCCGCCTTCATCCCATTCTTGCATTTCTTCTTCTGTCATTGGTGGTCCGTCATGAGTATTGCAAAATACATCTGACACCCAGCCTCTGTCATATCCATTCTTAAGCCATATTTCAAACTCTACATGGTCAATATATCCTTCATCTGGATCTAGATCCATTCTGAAAGCTCCTCTAGCATGAGGTGTTTAGGCTTGGCCCCAGTTATGGTTTTTACTGGTTTGCCTGATTTAAATAGTACCATATAGGGTATAGAGGTTACAGAGTATTCTGCTGACTTAATGGGATTCTCATCAACATTTAACTTTCCGACCCATAAACCACGCTCATTTGATATCTCGTCTAGTATTGGAGACATCCTTTTGCATGGTCCGCACCATGGTGCCCAAAAATCTATAAGCACTAACTTATGATTCTGCAATACAGAATCAAAGGACTCATCTGTAACTATCAACTTACTCTCCCTTTAGTTCATCCGCTGCTTTATTAAATTTATTCATAAATGTTTGGATCACCCAAACTGCGGTTTCTCCTGCATTGGCTGACATTGCTTTTGAAGCCTCCTCAGTCCTGTCTTCGATAGCAAGGGCGTTGTACCATTTCTGGTACAACTCCTCACCAATCTCTTTAATAATTTCTTCAAGTACAGTTAACTTGTTATCCATTTAATCTTGCCAACTGCGCTGCTTTTAGTGTAGCAAGCTTGTCTGCTGCTGCCTTTACTGCTGCATCGTGTTCTGCTTGTGCTTTTGCAATTTGTGCATTAACATCAGCCTGCAAGGCTAGCTTTGCTGCAGCTAATTCAGCAAGCGTTGGGCCTGCTGGGGTTAATGTAGGCAAGTTGTAGCCAATTGCTGCATCGATATTAATCAATTTAACAAATGTTCCTTGTCTTCCAATTGTAGAAGATGCAGTGGAACGAAAAGCAGTAAGCAATTGATCGTATGTATAAGTAGGTTTTGCAGCCTTAAGCTTAAGCCATTGTGCACCTGCAACCTGAATTGCAGAAGATGACCCAGAGGTGTTCTTTACAATGTTTCCTGGACCAGCAATTGAAAAGAATCCTAGTGCAAAGAAGTCAAGCTTAACCGAATCATTATTACTATTTACTGAAATTTCGTTTTGCTGATCTACATAACCAACTGAAATTGATTCATCTAGGCATGCTGGCCAATCTAATCTTAAGTAATCTCTTCCATTACCTGAAGGGAAGAATGTAGGGATTCCCATTGCAATTAAAGACTTTAATGAATTTTGTGTATTTGGTGTCTTTGGGCAATAGTCTGTTCCTGCTGCACCTAAGTTGTGCATTCCTTGTGACATTGTTACCGCTTGAATGTTATATTTTGCAGCATTGTCTCTAACCCAATTAAGGGCATTATAAACTGCAGCCTCTCCTGCATTTTGTCTCATACCCGTTGAGGTATTTCCAATAATCTTAATGAATACAATGTTTACGTCTGGGTTGCTTTTCACAAATACAGACGTCATGAATGTTCCATGATCAAATCCATTTCTTGTAATAAGGGCCGCTGGCATTGATGCTGCTCCTGGGCCTTCCATAAAAGATGTACCATTAGGGCAGGTTGTCCATTCTAGAATACAAACTTCTTGAATAATCTTACCTTGAAATGCTGGTAGGGATGTGTCAATTGCTGTATCAAGAATAGCAACTGATGGCTTTGAATCTGTACGATTCTGTAGTCCCGCTGCATGAGCGGTTGTAGGTACTGATAGTGTGAGTGCGATTAACGCAGATATTAGTTTTTTATTCATAAGCTAATTCTACTAAATAATAGCAGGATGTCAAGGGGTGTCTGTTGGTTTTTTGTACCACTTACCGCTGTCTAGCGGTGGGGCGGTGTCCATGCCTTGTGAATCTAATAGATTAGATAGAGTTGCTGAAAGCAATTCGACATGCATTTCCATTCTAATAACAGCAATCTCAAGCTGCCTTAATCTCTCTGACTTTCTCATTCTTGTATCTCTCTGTCTAGTAGCGTAGGTGCTGTTGCCATGCTTCCGCAGTTAGCACATTCCATATCAAGAAAATATGTAGCTATTTCAAACTCTTCAAATATAACCTTTACATTCCATATATTGCATCCGCATGGGCATAGGTGGGTTGGGGCTCCTCTTAAATCCATCGCATGATCATAGTTTTCTGGCTTCAAATCGCTAATGCTTAAAGGGTATTCTCTCTTTTGTGACTGTTCCCGTAGCTCTTCAAGCTTGTTAATGTAATAAATTCCAAGAGTGTACCTTGCCCTCAGCCATCTAAAAGATGAGATAATAAAAAAAGCTATTAGTATGTAGGCAACGGTTTCCATGATTCAATTATACACTAAACTTGGATGTATGTATAGGGTGCTGCTACGCTCATATTGAACTCGGTTGCCGCTTCTAATGCTGCTTTTAATCTAAGCTTTGGGTTTTGTTGCTTTTTTGTTGCATGAAGGGCTCCAAGGGCTATCTGTCCGCCGCTTCCTTCAGCCATGTAGTTTACAATATTTTCTCCAACATGAAAGTCTTCATCTATGGTAAAGAGTCTACCGCATACTCCAACTATAAAAATTCCACCAGTATCTTCTTCTGATGCGGAGCCAATACTTCCATAGCCATGATCTTTAAATGCAGCCTTAACAGAATCAACAAATTTGGTTCGCATAAATTTATCTAGTCCAGAGTTGGTTTTAGTTGGTGTATATTTTGGAGGAGTCCACATGTACTGTAGGATTTGCCCCATACGAAATGAATCTGTAAATGCAATTCCGTATTGACCATTTTTAAAACACTTTGGTTCTTTTCGTGAAAGGATCCAGCCAGTTTTGTCGTCTGATGCGGCATGGTCTGATCCCATGTAAACAACACCATTTTGGGCAATAGCAACAATACAAGTCATATTATAAGTATACTATTTTTATATTTGTAAGGCTAGTGCTCATTAGAATGAATTTCTATATGGCTTAATTTGAGCAAAGTTCCCTCTAATTCCGCTTTAACACGAATTAATTCCTGCAAGGCCTCAAAGTATTTATCTTTCCATTCATTTAAATCTTTTTCTAATTTATATAGTTTAATCTCAAGATCTTTTAATTCTAATAAAAGCTGGTCGTGTGCCTTATCTGCTTGGCGCTCTAACTTTTCTTTTTTTGACCTTCTAGCGCCTATCTGAGCCGTGAGGAGCCCACTTATAGCGGCAGCAAAGAGAGTTATTATTATCTCAGTTAGGGGAATATTCATTATATGAATATTATACCGTACTATCTATGTTAAATTAATAACTCAGAAGCCGTTATATCTAGGCCCACATATTTCTTTTTTGCAATATGCTCTTTTACATGATCTGAGCCATACTGTCTGCCTGCTAAAATAACTATCCATCTTGGCTCTAATTTGTTCTCTGCACATGATTTACACAGCAATAAATTTATTGGCAACAAAACAGATTTCTTTGCTGAAAGCTCGTTTTTGCTTTTGTTACAAGAATAACACAATACTTTATCCATGATTTTTTCCTCCTGGCTTTCCTTCAAGCTCTACTCTTACTCCGTATGATTCCAAGATATTTTTTACCATTTCTACATATTCTATAACTCTGACTCTCATTGAGCCGTCGTATTGTGCAAAATTATTTTCATATAATCTTATTGCTAAAAACTCTGGGTACTTTACTATATCCATTTCAAGTGTAGAAGTAGGCTTTTTTAGCTCTCTTATTTTGAGAGCCATCTCTTTGTTGTAGAATGTTGGCTTGTTGGGCTCGCCAGTCCATTCATTTATTCCGTACTTAAAGTGGTCCTTGTTCTTATCAATAAACATGTTTTTCCTTTATTCTTTTCCAGACATCTTTTGTCTTATGGGCATTTCTTATTTTATCGTGGGATCCAGCGTTTAAGTAAACCCCTCCCCAAATTCCGTAATCGCTATTGGCGACACCAGCGTCGTAGCATAGCTTGATAACTGGGCATGAAAGGCATGCCTCATCAATATTTTTTGCTATACTTACATCAGCTTCATACTTATCAAAGAATAAATTTGTATCCATACCAAGGCACAATGCTAGCTTGTACCAGTCTAAGTTATCTTCATCTACATTTAAATTATTTAAAATATTTGACATATCGTTTTGGCAGTTTCCAGATTCCTTCACGGCTGACAGAAATCTTTTCTGCCTTACCCCAAGCATCTTTCCTATACATACCTTTTACGTCCGTATAGCCGCCATTATCTTTTTTCCAAATTACAAGATCATAGTTGTTCCAAAATGATTCTTGTAACTTTGTGCGAGATCTTTTAATAAAAATCTCAACACCTTTCTCCGTTAGATGTAACAAATTACTTTTACCTTTTCTAGTACCCGAAGTCGGACTTGAACCGACATGCGACGAAGCAACAAATTTTAAGTCTGTCGTGTATACCGATTCCACCATTCGGGTATATGCTGGTCCACCAGGTCTCGATCCTGGGACATCCAAATTAACAGTTTGGCGCTCTACCAACTGAGCTATGGACCATCATACACAAAAACCGCTGTACTACGTAATTATACACGGGAAACAGCGGCCTTGTCAACGACTATTTAGTTGTTATTTTAACGATATTAACTTTTTTAATTTCGTCATCTATATTAAAAATATCATGAATATATTCACTTGCATCTTCTGGATTAAAGGCTTCTACTTCAACCTCTACATCTAATTTAATGCGGTATTTATTCATAGTCTAATTATAGCATTACTTAGAAGCTTTTTTATCTACTGCTAAGAAGGCAGCATTTATTTCTGCTACCGTCAATTTACCGTCGTCTAGGAAACCTCGTGCAAGCCTTTCAACTACGGTGGCAACGCCAAGAGTACCTGCTAATA
>Ga0208133_1000461_pt1 | contig 15898 bp, 22 predicted proteins | sample ColrivemetaGS535_FD_187595 | JGI IMG/M metagenome (GOLD analysis project Ga0208133, IMG submission 187595) | Estuarine microbial communities from the Columbia River estuary, USA - metaG S.535 (SPAdes) (version 2) | ecosystem: Environmental > Aquatic > Marine > Intertidal zone > Estuary | place... | reverse complement strand
CCCCCCAGTCAAAATCCACTGCAGTATCCTCGCCGAAGACGCCATCAAAGCCGCAGTAGAAGATTATAGAAAGAGATATAATGGCCAATGAATTAGCAAAATTTTTAAACTCACAACGCCGTCATCGGGACGAACTAGCAGTTAAGAAACAAGTTAAGATAGCAAAAGCACACGGATTAACACATAAAGATAAAGTAATAAAAGAACCTCATCGTTTAGCAAAACATCATGTTATGGATTGTGGTAACCCACAATGTCCATTATGCGGTAATCCACGCAGGTCACATAAAGATAAACTAACAGCACAAGAGAAACGTTTGTTTCAGGATGTTGAAAAAAAAACAGATAAACACAGTAATGGTTTACCATCATCTAACGAATAATTTACACACAAAGGAGAAACTATGTCAGAAACTATAACTAGCCTACAAGGGGCACTAGCCGGTGAAAGCCAGGCACATGTAAAATATAAATATTTTGCAAAAATCGCACGTGCCGAAGGATATGAGGATATTGCAAAACATTTTGAGCATACAGCAGACCAGGAATTATTACATGCATGGGGTCATTTAGAATTGCTTATTAAGAAGCCAGACACTAAACAATGTTTAGAGATGGCTATTGAGGGTGAAACGTATGAGTTTCAAGTTATGTATCCCGAGTTCCGTGAAATTGCTGAATTTGAAGGCAATTTACTTGCGGTCAAAGAGGCACAACATCAAATTGAAGAATCACACCGTCATGCTAGTGAATTCCAAGAAATACTAAAGAAAGCTGAAAAGCGTTTTTCGGCCCTTGCTAGAGTAGAGAAGCGCCATGCTGAAGCATATCAAGCTAAACTTGATGAACTAACAAAAGGAATAGTATAATGGATCATGTTTGTGTAATTTGCGGTCATGTACATGACGAAGAAACAGAGGGTAAATGGGACGATCTGCCAGAAGATTTTCCTTGCCCAGAATGCGGTGGCTTTAAAATTGACTACGAAACTATTTAATAATTGACCAATCAAAATCAAATGATGGATCTAATTTTTCATACATGATCCATTGTTTAGTATATTGAATAGTAACAGGGAACTCCAGTTCATTCACTCCATTATAAAAGATGTGATGTGATTGTCTAGGAGTTCTTTTTTCGCCAAATCTGATTCGATTCCAAATTTTTGGCATATTTTTGTTATAATCATTAAAGCAAATAGCTATAGCCTTAAATTTATTTTCAATAGCCCATATCTTTTCTGCAGGTAATAATATATCTCTTGCTATTGATTTGTTTCTGTAATCTTTATGAATCCACGTTCTAGTGCCTGCAATTGCCAATCCAGTACAAAATGTGCTAGTATAAACTCCACTACATGCTATTACTTTGTCATTGTCAAATAATATATTGAATTGACCAAGTTCTGAAAATCTATTAGTTTTTTCCAATAGATGAGGTAATGTATTAGTTTTATTTTGCCAATCACTATCCCACATGTTTGTATGAGCTAATTGCGTTGTTTCTTTCCTTGCCTCTTTCATAAAATTAAAGAAAATTTCTTTTTGAATGATATTCAAATTTTGATAGGTGATTACTGTATATGTCATATATAAATTACATAATCTGAGTATTGTTCCATACTATTATCTAGTAAGATTTTCATTTCGTTTTCTTTAGGAGGTCCACGATATATTATTAATTGTTTACTGTATCCGTAAATAAAATCAGTACCATGTTTTACTTTAATATCATCATACCACCAAGTATTAGTATCATCTGGCATTTTTAAATAATATTTATCGTTATTTTCCGTTTGATACCACCATGTTTGCCTAAGATTGGTATCATGTAATATACTTCTAATAGAGTGTTTACCCGAATCTATTGAATAATCATGATGCGGTCCTATCGGCATCAAACTTTGTACTACTCTAACAACCTGTAAATCAATTGGTAGTTTGTCTATATTATCAAATAATGAATTAAATAACTCAGGGCAATTTATATTTTCACATTTATATTTAAAAATATCAGTAGCATCTGCGCCATCCTTAACATAAATATCAAATCCTTTCCAAAGGACAGAACCTATATTTCCGGACGGTATTACTTTTGGACTAAATTTTTTATATTTGTTCCAAATTATATGCCACTCCTCCCAATCATTAGGAACAATTTTAGGAAAAATAATAGGGGTAGATATTGCAGTGAACATGTTTATATGATAAATACTATGATATTTATCAACACTTATGAGATACTACAAAAAGATTGAAATTGATTATTATGATGATATAGTAGATGATACTCTTAATTATCTCAAGAATCAAAAGCCTAACATCTATAATAGAACAATTGATGCTACCTATTACGTACTTGATGTAGATGAATTTAAAAAGTTTTGCCCTAAATTAGATTTAGGTTTTGAGAGATATGGAATAGTATGTAATTTTGTTGTGGCATTTGTTATGAAAACTAACAGAGATATACAAGTACATGTTGATAATTATCCGTACGGTGACACTCGAATTAATATACCTATTTTAAATACTAAAGGAACTATGACTAGATTTTATACCGGGGGCGAGTTTAAAGAAATAATTAATCCAATTACTAAGATTAGATTTCTAAAAATAACAAATAGTTCAACTATAAAATTTGCAGATATAGTAGAAATAGATCAACCAACGGTAATACGCATTAATGAGCCGCATTCAGTTTATATGGACATGACTAACTCACCTAGAATAACTCTGTCATTGGGTTTTGACAAAGACCCTATCTTTCTTTTAGAAGATTAATACTAATATAATATTTACAAGGATTTTATCACAATATGAATTTTGGCTCTAATGCAAAAAATATAAATGCACTATCATTACTAATAGCAATTTCCGCAATTACGGGTATGTTAGTGTTACCTATGTTTACTTTAACAAATATATTAATTACAATATTGAGTTTTTATATATTGAATATTTTGGGTATTTGGATGACATTGCATAGATATTATTCACACAAATCGTTCGAGTTTTGTTATCCGTTTATAAAATATATTTTTACTGTTATTGCGGTATTAGCTGGTAGAGGAAGTCCACTAGGATGGGTTTATTTACATAGACAGCATCATGCATATTCAGATACCGAAAAAGATCCACATAGTCCTAAATATGTAGGATATAAACTATTTGGATTTGACCATTATAAAAAACAAGAAGAACATAAAATGCAAATATTTTTAATTAAAGATATGATGACCACGGAACATTTGTTCACTCATAAGTGGTATATTGCTATTATTTCTATTTTCTGCACCTTGCTAGCAAGTATAAGTATTGAATTATTATATTTTGGTTGGATATTACCGGCATTGTTAATACAGTTTAGTCAGTCTAACTTTAATTATTTTGGACACACTTATGGATACACTAATTATGAAACACGTGACCATAGTAAAAACAATTTATTTTTATTCCCTATAATACTAGGAGAAGCATGGCATAATAATCACCATGGCGATCCAGTAAATCCATCCACTACAGTAAAAAGACATGAAATAGACCCAGTATACTGGTTGATACGTTTATTAAAAAAATGAATGTAATTAGGCTATTAGGAGATAAGCATTATAATGAATGTTTTGAAATATCTAAGTTACGTCCTAAAGTTGGTGGCACTAAGCCTATACCTACAGAATTATTTTTAGAAACTCATAAAAAGTATTTTGAAAATAATGATAATTATTATGTCATGGGGTGCATAGAAAATGACATAATAATTAGTTGGATTGCTATAGCATTTATTGAAAATAAAGCTAGGGGAAAATTTTGGGTTATTACTTCTCTTTATACTTCTAAGTTTACATCATATTTCTCATTTAACAATGCGGAAATAGGACTACTGATAAAAGCCTCATTTGAGCTTGCCGAATCAAAAAAATATTATGAATACTATTACTCTGTAGCGGAAAAGATAGCATCAGTTTACGAAAATCAAATACAAAAAAACAAATATATTCCTGTAGGCAGATATGATTATATTGAATTAGATAGAGTTTTGGCAAACACTAAACCTTCTACTGATTTGTATTGGAAACTTATGGGCCATGAAACAAAACCGGATACGATTATCATAAAAAAAAGAGTATTAAGATTAGCGTTCAGATAAATAAGTAAATGATACACTTTCTAGCATCTAGTACCCGAGGAGCACAATTATTTCTAATAGTTTCATTATTGGGAACAATTTTGGCATCGTTGACATATGGTATTTCTACTAATGCAATTCTATTAATAATATTGGGTTATTTTATATATGGTTGTTTGGGGATTGTAGTCACATACCATAGATGTTTAACACATAATAGTTATACTACATTCCCGTTATTAACTAAAGTATTGTCAGTATTTGGCTGTTTTGCGGGTACAGGTAGCCCATTAGCATGGGTTGCTATTCATATTAATCATCACTTAAAGAGTGACAAACCTTCAGACCCGCACAGTCCTTTATATAAAGGTATTAAAATTTTTACACTTGATTATGTAAATGAAGTTGATACTGATACTAAATGGCGTATGCGTGGATTAGTGACTGATAGATTTCAACAGTTCCTGCATCGTTATTACTTTGCTATACTTGTACTTTATAGTATAATACTGTATATGATTGGTGGATTTTGGTTAATGATATTTTTACATTGGTCACCTGCATTAATAACCGGTGTTATGAGTAATGTTGTAAATTATGTAGGACATAAACCCACTTGGTGGGGAGGATATCGTTCCTATAATCTTAACGACCAATCAACAAATAATTGGTTATGGTCTATTCCTAGTTGGGGCGAGGCGTGGCATAACAATCACCATAGATTTCCTAAAGATTATACTTTTAAAAAGCAATGGTGGGAATTTGATATATCCGGACTTATCATAAAACTGATAAAAATTTAAATGCCTGTTTTGTATTTCTTATTATGGACTCTGATGTTATATTGGATTCATAGAATAGGGCATAATATGCCTGTGATACGTACTATACATATACATCACCATCGTTTTATTTTGAAAAATACTACAGCATGGCATTGGTCTAATCTTTTTTTATTTAATGATGATTGGACAAGTACATTGGATTTATGGATTACTGAAGTTATCCCTACATTGGTGTTTAGTTTAATAACTGGTCAATGGTGGATTGGCATGTTATATTATATGTGGGCCGCACTTATACAAGAATCAATAGAACATAATTCAAACTTTAATTTACCCATTCTTACCAGTGGTAAATGGCATTTGATGCATCATCACGGTGAAGTAAACTACGGGTTGTTTATCCCATTATGGGATATAATATTTAGAACATATACACATGTACACAAGTCAAAATAATTGGTATCAATGGCAATATGGCAATGAACCGCTGTTTGGTCGGCAAACAAGTAATTTACCGTTTAAAACTTTTTATAATAAATCAGATGCACCTGTTGGTTCTTTTAAAGAAGAATTACAAAAGGCAGCAAAAAGTACAATGGATCATTATCCTGGACTAAGACCTTGTATATTCTTCAGCGGTGGAGTAGATAGCGAATTGATTCTTCGTGCTTATTTAGATATAGGTGCTAATCCGGAAGTATTCATTGTTCGGTATGAAAATGATTTAAACATATATGATGTAAGTTATGCTATAACAATTTGTACAATATTGAAAGTGAAATATAATTTAATAGATTTTAAACTACAAAAATTTTATGAAAATGATGCTGAAAAAGTAGCAGAAGATTCACAGATAGATCGTCCTAGAATGTTACCACATATAAAATTTACCGATTGTGCTGACGGATTAATTATTGTAGGACATAGTGACATACGTTGGTATAGACCACATGATGATTATACTAAAAAAGCTATTTGGATAGCACAAGACTTTGAACATGATATAGGATGTGACAAATACAATATATTACATAATCGTCCTGCAATTTATCAATGGTGGAAATGGACCCCTGGCTTAGTAATATCATATACTCAGCTTAAGTGGTTTAAGCAATTAGTTAATGATGAAATACCGGGAAAATTGGGAATTAATTCTACTAAATTATTAGGATTTAAAGAAGCATATTTTGATCTACTACCTAGGGAAAAACAAACTGGATTTGAAAAAATTGATCTATGGGTTAGTGAGTTTGAAGCTTTTTTAAAGAAAAAAAACAATGGATTATTGTATAGAGGATGTATAGAACGTACGGTAGATGATATGTATATGGAAATAACCGGTAATACCTTTAGCTGATACAACTATATAAATGTTTACACATACTTATATCAATTATATAAAAAAATAATAAATACTATAGAGGATATATATGATAAACCAAACCATTATTTTAACACACCATACTCCATTTAATGGAATAGAGCAGGCCATAGCTGAATATTCAACAATACGACATGACGATTTAGACACGTTTTTTAAACCGATTGCTGGTTCCACCGTAATGCGAACATGGGACTGGGACGAAACTCAAAGAATTACAATAACTACAATGTGGATAAATAATGAAGAATATAACCAATACATGTCACATGAAACTGAACGTAATGACATTATTTCTAGATTAACTGCTAATGGATGGACATTTGTAAGTATTAATGCCACGGAAGTTTAATATTAAATATTAATGAATGTAATTATTTTAAATGACGTATGGCAGTCAATACCCATGCGGTCATTGGGTGCATATAAAATTGCACACACTTTACGAAACATTGGTGTAACTGTACAAGTAATTGATTTTATTTCTACACTATCCGGTACAGAATTATTTGAATTAATAAAATTATTTAAAACAGATTCCACATTGTGGATAGGATTAAGCACAACATTTATTGCAAGTGATATTAAATCTGCCAGTGGAGCAACTTTGCCGTCAAATGTATTACCTAAAAATTTAACTGAGGCATTAACGCTATCTAAACAGACTTGGCCAACAATTAAAACAGTTATAGGTGGCGCAAAAAGTGATAACTTTAATGATGATACATATAATCTATTTGATTATGGCATTCTTGGTTATGGTGAGCACGATTTACTACATCTTCATAATTATATAGCTACATCTACAAATTCTCCGCAAATTGTAAAAAATAAAATAAATTGTAATTTTGTTTCTTGGCCTAATATTCCATCAACCTATGACATTAAAACTGACAATTTTTTATGGCATGATAACGATTGCATTCAACTAAATGAAACGTTGCCCTTAGAAACTGCTAGAGGATGTATTTTTAAATGTAAGTTTTGTGGGTTCCAAGAGATAGGAAAAAAGAAAGGTGATAGCGTCCGTTCGATTCAATGTGTTATAAAAGAACTGACACATAATTATAATAAATGGGGCATCACCCGATACTATATGCTTGATGATACTTTTAATGATGATCCTAATAAAATAGAAGAATTCACTAACGCGGTTAAATCTTTGCCATTCAATATTGAATTTACTGCATATATAAGATGTGACTTACTTGCAAGATTTCCCGAAACAGCAATTTATTTGAAAGAAGCCGGGATTAAATCAGCATTTTTTGGAATAGAAAGTATGCATCCTGATGCTAGTAGACTAATTGGAAAAGCTTGGAATGGCACAGCAGCCGCAAAAAATTTTATCAAGCAGTTAAGAGAAAATATTTGGGGAGATGATGTTAGTATATTTACTAGCAATATTGTAGGGTTAACTCCTGAAACAAAAGATAGTGTATTGGAAACGGCTGAATGGTTGCACCATATTAACATCCATCAATTTAAATTTAGACAACTATCATTAAGATCCAAACCGGTAGCTTTTGCCAGCGAGTTTGAAAAAAATCATACTAAATATGGATATACTTTTATAAATTTACATAACAAAATTACAAATGGATATGATGGTGAGTGGCAAAACTTAAATATACCGGGCTTAGAAACAGTCAACGACTGTCATATTTTAGCAGAACAGATAAATACCAAATATAATAAAAGACATTTAATTTCTTCTTGGGGATTGCTAGCGCATGGTACCTTGGGATATGACATGAATCATACGCTAAATACTAAAATGGATAATCCATCACATTGGATTGAAGTTAGAAGCAGGGCAACACAATGGAAACGATCATACTATGATTCATTAACCAAGTTAAGTACAAAATTATGAAACAATATTTAATACCAACTAACGGCTTTTTTGTGATAATGCAATTAATAGCATTAATTGTCACTGTTGCTAGTTTGATATATACAACAGATTATTCTTTATTCTGGTACTCATTTATTGGTTATTTTTTAATTACATGTCTTGGTATTACAGTGACGAATCATCGTTTATTAACACATAGATCATATAAAGTTTTTAAACCTATTGAATATTTGTTTGCTTATTTTGCAAATATGGGGTGTACAGGCAGCGGGGTAGGTTGGTCATTTGTTCATAGGGTTCACCATCAATATACTGATGTACCCGGTGATCCCCATAGTCCGGTAACTTTAGGCCCAGTGGGTGCCTTTATAGGTGATTACACTGCTAATTTTAATAAATGGTTAGTTAAAGATATAATTAACGACCCTATTCATAGGTTCATGCATGAATACTATATAGTTATAGTCTTAGGAACAATGATGATTTTATATATGATATCCCCGATTGTTCTGTTATACGGTTTACTTATACCTATATTTTTAAATACAATGGCTTCTAGGATGAGCAATTGGGTAGACCATTGCTCTAAGTTTGGTACTAGAGATTATAATATCAAAGACCATTCGCATAATGTATGGTGGTGGGCAATATTGACTTTTGGAGAAGGATGGCACAACAATCACCACGCCGATCCTGGATCTTTTAAAATAGGAAAAAAATGGTATCAATTTGATGTTGGAAGATATGTGATTGAACTATTGATATTAACTAGATTGGCTAAGGCAAAGGGTTAATACTAAACTTATTAGTAAATCCATTTAATACACTTCTCCCGCCATCAACATATATTATTTGTCCGGTGATATAAGAACTCATTTCACTTGCTAGGAAAATAATAGTATCGCTTATTTGATCAGGTGTCGCTATTGTACCTAAGGGCGTTCTAGATAGTACTCTATTTTTGACAATTTCTATATTAGAAAAAGAGTTATTAAAGGTAGACGTATCTACACTGCCCGGTGCTACTGCATTAATTCTAAATCCATATTCAGCAAAATCTACGGCCAAACTACGTGTTAGTTGATTTACACCACCTTTAGATAAACAGTACATCGTCTGATTTGGTGGTATTAATGTACTAGCAATACTACTGACATTAACAATTGTCCCACCCTTATCTTTATTGCGTTTAATAAACTCTTGGCAATAAAAGGTCATAGATTTTAAATTTATGTCCATAACGTTATCATATTGTGATTCAGTTAAGTTTAAAAAGTTAACGTTTTGCGTTATTCCAACATTATTAATTAATATATTTGGACATCCAATTTGACTTGATATATAATCAAAATGATTAGATATGTTTGATATATGAGATACATTATCTTGAATTACTAGGAAGTCTGTGTTAGTAGAAGTGTCAATATCTATTACTGCTATTTTACAATCAAGCTTGTGCAACGATGTTGCTGTTTGAAGCCCTATACCCTGTAATCCCCCGGTAACTAATGCAATTTTATTTGAGAAGTCTAGTTTCATACTCTTTATATATTTTTACCATTTCTTCCCAAGGTGGATTTTCCTCAAGTCTCAATACTATTACAATTCTAGGTTCTATATCATTGCCTATGGCCGCATGCGGCAAATCGGGTCGTACCATATGTGTGGAAGTCAATTCTAACTCAGCTATTGGTAAGGGATCGGAATGCCAATCTGGTATATCATATGCAATATTTCCACCTTGGGCACTAGTGTACACACCTATTTTATGTTCATGTTCCCCTTTATACCACCTCATTTTACTTCCAACACAACCACTTACAGGGATATTTAGACTAGTGTGCCACATTTCATTTAATTTGTCCGCACTATATGTATCATAGTGTATTTGTTGATGGTCATCTTTATTTCTTACAAATACACATGTGCTTTTTATTTTACTAAAGCCTATTTCTTTTAAATTCTCATTTAAATCATGTTCAAGGTTCTGATAATCCAATGATATAAAAAATGTTTGTCGCACAAACTTTTCAGTGTCCCACATTTTTTCTACATATTTTGAACCTAAAAACTGCAAACGTTTTTCTACGGATTCATTTAGTTTTATTGGATAATAGTAATCTATCATTGTTCTCTCACTTTCTTTCGTATTATTTCTTTAAACTCGTCTTTAAATATACCATCAATTCGTAAACTCCATGAAAAATGTTCTAATGGATCTCCTCCGTGTATGTCCATTGCATTAAACCATACCACTTTACCCTCAACATATATTTTTTTGTAGTTATTTACGGCTGTATCATCCACTATATACATTTTTCTATTTTCTAAAAAGTTAATCCAAAGAAATGTCTGCTCGGCAGCTTGATTTGCAATTTTGGTAAAATCATGGTCATAGTTATCTGTATGCTCTACTAATGGATGATAATGATCCTGTATATAAATTAACACCCTCCCCCAATCGCTGAAATAATTATACGCTTCATTTTCTAGGAACTTTACTACACTAGGAAAATGTTTAGCATATTCAGTATACTCACCTAACTCACGTTTTCTAAAAGTACCGCCACCCTGTTGTACTTGTATGTCTACTGTTTTTTCAGTAATGGGTATATTGTAACTCGGTATAATGCTCTCATAATAAACTTTACAATACAGTTTCCATTTATTAGCATCTTTGTATAATTCAATTTCTTCCGGAGTAGATGGTATAATGTCTCGCATCCATCCTTTTTTTGTCGTATAATATGGTGATGTTGATTTAGGTAACATGCTTAGTTGTAAGCCTGATTTGGCAATACCCATACAGCATTCTTGATAATTCATTGAACTTATATCAACACATTCAGTTAAGTTAACATATGGTTTATCTTTACTCCATAGTCCGAACATTATATATCCCCTAATGTGAGTATTTATAAATAAACACATGAGTCAATTTAATACTAAATTTTTAACAATAGATGATTTTTCTGACATAGAGGCATTGTTTAATAGTCAAACCAAAATTATGGGTTTTGAAAAAACAGAAGATTTTTCTTCTAAGTTTTTATCTGATATGAGACTAGCAATGCTTGGTCCAAACCTTAAAGTTGTAGGGGTTTATTCTGATGATATGTTAAAGGGTACTGTTGGTGGACATTTTAATCCTCAATTTAACTTTTGGTTAATCAATCGTAGTTTAGTAGATTCTGGCGATAGTCTAAATAGTTTTCGAAACTACAGTCTAATATTTGATGCAGCAATTACCCCTCTTATTGAGTATGCTGAACAAAATAATTTCTATTCTTTTTACTCATGTAGACATTTAAAGCAAGTTAGCGCACATTATAAAATAAGAAAAAGTGCCACATCGGAAGAAGGTTTGTTTCAAGACTTTGAATGTGGATCATTCAGATATGAACAATATGAAGAGGCTGTATACGGACCAAATGAAAGACCTAAAATAACCCTTCATGATTTTTTTTACGGAGGAAATATAAAGCCGGTCACTACCGTAATTACTCACTGGGTATTAAAACAAAAATATCGTCAGCAAATATTATCACATAAAAATGCTGAATATAAAGAAGTAATTCAAAGTATCTTTCCTAAATAACTTCTAACTAAATTTCTCTTACGTTCCCGCATATCAGTAGTTTCAATAAGTTGTTTTTTGCTTACCTGTAATAGATAATCTTTTTCAAATCCTAAATTCATAAAGCCTGGAATTGCCCAACTATTGATTTTAAATTTACCATTTTGTTCAGACCGTTCCATATATTGAGCAGATATACTATTTGCTATAGATTCAGTCATACCAGTGGGGCTTAACCATCCATCAGATTCAGTCCAGCTATATCCATATTTTTCAAAGTTTTGTTCAAAATCACTTTGCCATATATGGTGATTCTCTCGGTGTATAAACAACGGAAATACTAACAGGGTATCTAATGGGGCAGTAGGAGATGATAGATAATCTAACCATTCAGTAACAGATTTTTCTGTCTCATGTGGTAATCCAACAATTCCGCTAACAGTAATATTAATTTTATTTTTCCAACGTTCATGTAAAAGATTTAAAGTATCTATAGCTTTTTCAGTTTTAATTCCTTTACCTACAAATTTAGCACTTTCATAGTTTAAACTTTCTACTCCAAAGAATATACCACCTAAACCTATATTTTCTAATAGTTCTATTGATTCGGGATGCGCCGCAATTAGGTCTAATCTACAATAGCAATGAAACTGTATTTTAAAAGGTAACTTACTGAAAACGTGATTGTATAGTATTTCTAATTTCTCAACACTATCATTAAATGTATCATCTGCAAACATGTAAGTAGTTGTCCCGAACATTTCATAGTTTCTAATAAGTTCTTCACGTATCTTTTCAGCATCTCTTATATAATCTAATTTTTTCTTACCTAATAAAGGATGATGGCAGAATGTACAACTGAATAAACATCCTCTAGATATTTCTATAGGCAATGCCTCTTTATCAAATATGTGATCTTGTTTAGTGAATATGATTTCACTAGAGTTAAAGTTAAATCTATCACCTTTAATATCATGTGTGACACTAACACTGCCATCTGAGTTTTTAACTAAGGGTATAAAATGATTTTTACCTTGCATCCATTGGCTTATTTCAACAACAGTGGTATCCGCATAACCCTGAACATATACATCTACTATACCCAAAAAATCATAACGGTTACTATTGTTACCACCTATCACAATCTTACATCCGGGACTCTTTGACGTAATTTTATTTTTTAACGATAAGGCCTCTTCATATGAAAACATCAACCCGTTCTCAATAAAATCTCTTTTATGTAAATTTTTTGCCTTATGATTATCTCTGTTTAATGCAAAAAATGTAGTTGAAAATCCCACCCATAATGTATTTTTTGTAACGTATTTGTCAATAATTTTTTCAATCAACTGCAGGCCTACTTTAGAAAGTATAGGATACATGTCAATCACTTGAACTTCATATCCATTTTTTCTAAGCTCTGTTGCAATCCTATATGCCCCGGCTCCTCTAGAGAACTCATCAAAAGATAGTCCGGTAAAGAGTAAAATTTCATTTTTCATTTATTTGCCATTTATTAAAATCATTTACTTTTCCAATTTTGTAAAAATTACTAAAGATATCAAACCCATTATTTGCAGAATTTAAGTATTTTAAATTTATTGTTTTGTAAAAGTTAGTAGTGTCAGATAATATCATTTCAAACGTTCTTGTTTTATTATGTAATTGGTAGAACCAATCATCATGCTCTCCTAAGAATAGTTTACTAGGTTTTTCTGCTTGAAATATTTTTTTATTAGTAGTGGGATATATGCATGGTACAATGGCTCTTTCGTATTTGCTATTTTTATATCTTCTTTCTTCAAATGTCATATTCTTGGCAGTCTTGTAATGATTTAAATATTTTAGGGCTACTGAATTTGCAGGATCATAAATCCATTTAGCAACACTATGTGCCTGTTTAACTAGCAATTGCGGAACAGTAGGTGTCCAGTAAAACATTACGGTATCTACATTGGGGTATTCTCTGTCAAAGGGAGGACGTTTCACATTAACTGCTAAATCAGAAAATATAATATATACATCATCTAATTCTCCTACGATTAATGAAGGTTTATCTATACCATATACAAAGGCAATCTTTTTATCAGAATCAGCTAAGGTTCTTAAATGCTCTACCCTCTCATATCTATATCTGGCTGCACTTGAGGGATGTATCCAATCATCACATCTATATAACCATTCATCTGTCTCATAGTCTAGCATATCTTGAAAATAATCATGTAATGTTATTTTTATTTCTGGATGTTGTGATGCTACTTCTTTAATTAATGGAATTTGTGCATAGATTGTTTCACTTATGGTATTTGAATGTGAAGCATCTGTATCATTAAAATGATAATCTCTAAGGCCATCCATTGGAGCAGCCGCAATGATTTCATCTATTTTAATATTATTATTTAAAAAAGTTTTAACAACATTGGTACTATCAGCACCACCGCTACATAATATGACTACATAGTCATACATATCTCGTATTTCCTGTGCCCTAATTTTATACCAATAATCTAATGGTTCTTCCGGCTCAATAGTCCAATCTATAGTTTTGAACACTTCCTCATAAAAATGCCATTTAACAGTAGCCAAAGTTTGGTTAGCATAGAGAACAGCATCTATTTTATTGATAAAAAGTTTTTCACCTACACTGTAGTGCGGCCCTATAATATTAAGCATCATTCTATTTATTATCATACCATATGACCCGTATAAATAAAGCTATGATCTTACAAAACCACATAAATCAATTTAATACAATGTATCCTTCAGCCAGCTGGATGATTGACTCCCAAAATTTTACTTTACCTGATTTCTGTAAACACTGTTCTGTATATGGATATAGTTTTGGTGATAGTACACTAAACATTGACGGTAAAACTATATCATTGACTTCAGGACAATATTTTGGATTAAGTATCCAACAATCGATGACTGCCGTTAGCAAAGATAAACTTTTTATAGTAGTTCGGCTGGGATATAAAGTAATGGATACTATAGGTTGGGTTGAACCTAAAGGTAGACTGTCATATATTGACGGATGTAGTGATAGTTTATTAGTTTATCCGGCAAGATTGGGAGATAGTAGTTTAAACTTATTATACTTCCCGGAAGGAATAAGTCAAACCTTTCATCGTCATCCTAGCATACGATTGGGGTGTGTAATTGACGGCGAAGGCTGCAGTCTGCATGGGGAAAGCGGCAGTGAACTTGAAAATAAATTAACAGTTGGTAGTATATTTGGTTTAAGTGAACATGAAAGACACCGCTTCAAAACTTCTGATAATTCAATGACTGTACTTGCATTCCACCCGGACGGTGATTGGGGACCTACCGATCATAACCATACTATGTTAAATAGAACTTATGTTAACACATAATTTGGGTAAACAATAATTTGACATCAATTCAAATCTGTGATATACTTTAGCATGAATTGAGAAAAGGTGTAAATTTTGCACCCAGGACTAAATAAAAGACTATGATGAATAAAACTTGTAACATGCTGAAACACACCGGACAGTGGCTGTCATTAGCCAGTGTATCCTTTGTACCAGCATATCCAACAAGTATTCGCGGTTCAAATGATAACCAAGAGAGAACCCCGGGGACTAGGTAACAAGTTAACATCATAACACATTTATCTAACCCCTGGGAAACTAAGAAGTCTCAGGGGTTTTTGCTTTTACAGAGAGGATTTGACAATAAATGGATGAACAGATAGAATACAAAACTTCTGAAAACAAACAAGATTGGTTTAGCAATCATGTTTTGACTAAGGAGCAAGTAGCACAGTTGATAGAAGATAAATTTCAACGTGCTAGAGTCCATTATGAGGCTACTAAGAAAGTCAACCGACTAACTTATACTGATTGATGACAGCGTGAATAGGCAACGAGAGCCGTAATACAGCGTTAAATGTATAGAATGGGCGGACAGTATATATGAAAGCATGGAGACAACATGTTAGTAAGACTACTGGGTAGGGTATTGACCCTATCATGTCGTGTAGTAATACACGGCATTCTAAAACATATCTAGTGGAAAATAAGGCCAAGAGGGCAACCCTGTTGACTAGGGTGTACTATGTGTGTTTTAGAATGCGACCGTAACTCAGTGGATTAGAGTACCTGTCTACGAAATAGGGAGTCGGAGGTTCAAGTCCTTCCGGTCGC
>Ga0208133_1000457_pt1 | contig 15931 bp, 19 predicted proteins | sample ColrivemetaGS535_FD_187595 | JGI IMG/M metagenome (GOLD analysis project Ga0208133, IMG submission 187595) | Estuarine microbial communities from the Columbia River estuary, USA - metaG S.535 (SPAdes) (version 2) | ecosystem: Environmental > Aquatic > Marine > Intertidal zone > Estuary | place... | reverse complement strand
GCGAGTAAATTAGCAGTAGCTGCAAACGTTAACGGATTGACATTTGCGCCTTCAAACAACATTTACAATTTATACAGCGCGTTAACAGAATACGAAGATGCAGGTCTAAATTGGAGTGCTGGTGTTTTTACCGTTCCTTATACGGCTCAATACTCATTTAACATTGCAGCAAATGGACGTGTAAATACTTTGAACGGTGAAGACTTTGGAAACTATCCTGTAAAAATATTGGTTTACGTTAACGATGTTTTTGCTTACGAATACGAATTGCTTCAAACAAGTTATTTGTTTTTTTTGAACACAACACAAACTTACGCTTTTAACGGAGGTGACACGGTTAAATTCAAATTGCAAATTTTACCACAAGATTCAACCGCAGGGACATTCACTTGGGACGTTGATTTGTTTGGTAACGCAACAGTTTCTCAATTTGGTAGTGGTCTTGAACTTACAAGCGTTGGAACAGCGTTGACAAACGACACGGTTCTCATGGAGTTCAACGCTCCAGACATGAAGCAAATTGATTTCATGACATCAATTCAAAAGATGTTCAACCTTGTTTTCGTTGCAGACAAGACGCTTCCAAACACACTCCGCATTGAACCAATGGTCGAGTATATTGCAAGCGGTAACACGCTCGATTGGTCGCAGAAATTGGACTTGTCGAAAGACATCATGTATTCGCCAACGACCGACCTGCAAAAGGCGAAGTTCACGTTCACTTATGCCGAAGACGGCGACTATTTCAACTCAGTCTACAAAGACAACGGGCGCATCTACGGAAGGTACGAAGTAACTGAAAGCGACTTCGAAGTAATTAACGAGTTCGCGACGGGCGAAGAAAAAGTTGAGTTAGCATTCGCGTCTACACCTTCCGCACCTGTGGAAAATACAGACGTGGTTGTTCCTATTTTTCTTAACGGCGAAGGACAATTCGTACAACCTAAACCGCGCATCCTTTACTACTTCGCTGACTTCTTTGTTAATATGTACGACGAAGTTTCTGACACGGTAATTCAAACAGCGGTTAAGTGTTTGAACAACTATTCGACGATGAACGCAACCGTCTCAGATAGCGACCTCAACTTCGCTCCTGAAGTACCTATTCACACAATCATTGCGAACCCATACAACAACTTGTACAATCGTTGGTGGCGCAATTACTATCGTGAGTTATTCGACGGACAAGCGCGAATCTTAGAGGGAATGTTTGCGCTTACACTCAACGACATATTCACGTTTCAATTTAGCGACAAGATTTGGATTATCGATTCTTGGTGGCGCGTAATGGACATTCAAGGTTACGTAGTAGGTGAGCAAGACATGACGAAAGTAAAACTGATTCGCGTTCTCGACATCAACAACGATTGCGACATTGTACCTGTATCGGCTAACCTTGACCAAAGTCTTAATTGGGAAAGACCGAACGGAGATCCTGCGGTAGTGACGCAAGACTGTTGTAATCGTTTTGGTTACAATTGGAACTCCGCAAAGAACGATTGTTTCTCGCAGCCAAACAACGGAACACGCTCCTTCATCACGCAACAAGTACCTTCATTAGCACCAACACGATTCGGTGCGCCTGTGAGTTTCAATGGTTCAATCACGCAACCAGTTAGAACAATAACGACCGACTACGTTATAACGAATTTTGACAGAATGATATTTGCAGATACAACGAGCAACGGCATAACAATTTACTTGCCTTCTGCAACAACAACGGCAGGACGTGAATTGATAATACAACGCGTTGTTTCGGGTGCTAATCCACTAACGGTACAAGCATACACAGGAGAAACGGTTGAAGGTAGCGGAAGCGTTACGTTAAGCGCAGCAGGTGACACAATAACAATTATAAGTAATGGAAGCGACTTCAAAGGAACAAGTACAAAATAAAGCAAGCGCAATGGTCGCTTGTTTGGAGTTCATTAAGTTGAACGTCAAGAGCGAAAGCAATTTCGGTAAGATTGCTAACGGCAAACGTAAGCTAAAATTATGGAAGCACTATGTGTGGAAAGTGACGCGTATTTCCGTAAACGTAGCGTTATGGATATTTATAATTTATAAACTACTCTCATAATGGCGAATACAATTGACTTTAATGTAAACACAAACGCGGTCACCGTCCTCAATCAGACGGCAACAGCGGCGGACAATACAGCGGCAGGGTTTAGTTCAGCGAAGGCGGAACTTCGTGCGCTGAATAATCAGTTGTTGACAATGGACCAGACGAGCGAAGCGTTCAAAGTAGCGTCCAAAAGAGCAGCCGAATTAAAGGACAACATTTCCGACTTAGGTGCTGAGATTAACGCGAACGCGGGTAACGCATTTGAAGGTCTTTCTAATAACGTTGGATTGTTTGGTTCACGATTGATGTCGCTTGACTTGAAGGGAGCAGGACAAGCGTTAAGTGGAATGGGAAACGCTGTTTCTCGAATAGATTTTAAGACGCTTAAAGATGAAGTTGGTGGTCTTGTAAAAGGATTAGCAAATCTTGGAAAGGCAGTTCTTGCTAACCCATTCTTTTTAGCAGCCGCAGCATTAACGGCAATGATTGTTTACTACAAAGAAATTGGAGATTTAATAAACGGAACTGCTGAAAAAGTTAAGAAACTTGAAGAATCAAATGTTGTCTTAGACAAACAAAATCAAATTTTAGACGCTCGAATTAACAAAGAGAAAACGTTATACGGAGAAAGTTTTAGAACTCTTGCTCTTGAAAAAGAGAAAGCGCAAAACAATATACAAGTTGCGAAAAACGAATTAGCCATTGCTAGAACAACTGGCGACATCAATGTAATTCGTGATAAGGAGAACAAGTTAATTGAAATGAGAAACTTGTTAAGCGGAATAACCAACAAAGGTGAAGCCGACCGAATGAAGTTGATTGAAGAAGCGAAGAACATAACAATCGCAGGATATAAAGAAGAACAAGAAAGAAATAGAGCCGTTGCAAAATTTGAAGATGCAAGAGCGCAACAATTAGCAGTCATTGCTGAAAAGCAAAGACAAATTAAAGCGTCGTTAGAAACGGAAGCATTATTTGGTCAACAACAATTTGAAACTGAAAGAGCCAACTTTGTTCAAAAAGATATTGAAACAAAAAAAGTTTTAATTCAAAGTGACAAACAAAAACAACTTCAAAAAGAACTTAATGATTTAATTTATGAAGAACAAGTTTTAAGAAATGCGAAACTTGCTATTATTACTGAAACAACTGTTGCTGACTTAAAGGCAAAAGAGAAAGAAAAAGAAGCAACGGAAAGAACAAAAACACAATTTGCAGAAGTTAAATCTTTAGGACTTCAAAAGATTGAGTTTAATGAAGTTGTTGTAAATAAGATAATTTCACAAGAAGATAAACTTGCAGAAGTACAAAAAAAGCACGCTGAAGAATTAAAAGAACAACAAAGGCTTCAAATGTTGCAAAGGTTAGATATTGCAAGTTCTGGACTTGACGCGTTAAGTGCATTAAACGACGCGTTTACAAAGAAAGGACAACAACAATCAAAGAAACAATTTCAGATTCAAAAAGCATTGAATCTCGCGTCGGCTGTAATCGACACTTATGGCGGTATCAACAGAGCGTTAAACGATAAGACAATGCCTTCCACAACCGCTCGTATTATTCAAGCGTCAATCGTTGGAGCAATGGGTTTGGCTAACGTAATAAAAATATCAAAGACAGAATACGGAAACGCAAGCGCACCTTCTGGAACTAATATGAGTACAGGAGGTGGTAGCGACGGCGGAACAACAGCTCCTTCGCCTGCGAACTTCGCCTTCTTGCAGAACCAACCCAACCAACAACCGCCATTGCAAGCATACGTCGTTGGAGCGCAGGTATCGAGCAACTTAGAAGCACAACAATTAATACAAAACCAATCACGATTAGGAGGATAAAAATATGAACAAAAAAATTAAAGTTATTGAATACGGAATTGACGACGCAGGTTTGCTCGGCGTTTTTTGTATAAGTATGGTAGAACAACCTGCAATCGGTGTTGACTTTGTAGCACTAAGCGAACAACACTCTGTAAAATTCAAAGAAGATTTCAGAGGTCTTTTGTACGGTGCTTTGCTTATTCCCGACCAACTCATTTATAGACGCGACGACAAGACCGAAGAAGAATACTACGTTAAGTATTCGAAAGACACTATTCGCGCCATTGCTTACAACTACTTAAAGCAAAACATGACGAACAACGCAACGGTTGAACACGCGAAAGTTGTTGAAGGTGTTTCGTTAGTTGAAACGTGGATAATCGAAGGCGAGAACGACAAGTCTAAGAACTTCGGGTTCGACCTTCCAGAAGGCACTTGGTTCGGTTGCATGAAAGTAGAGAACGACGAAGTAAAAAAACAGATTCAAAACAAAGAAGTGTTAGGTTTTTCAATCGAAGGAAACTTTGCCGTTGACAAAGAAATGTACATGAGCGCACAACAACCCACCTTAATTGAAGAATTAGAACAACTTCTAACGTTAGCCACTCAAGAAGAAATTGAAGCGCGCTACGACGACTATATGAGCGCGGTGAACATGACCTACTCAGAACTTAAAGCGTGGTCAGAAACGGAGTGTTCGCAGTTGGCTTCACTTGATCGTGGACCGATAAATAGAAATCTTGAATTACTTCAAACGAATAAAGCCGATTGGAACGACAGCCACTACGAAGACGCAGGGAAAACAATTGCCTTCATTAACCGTATGCGTGAGAACTCAGCAGGCGACATATTGGAAGACAGCAACGGAAACGTCTGCGGAAGCAAGCGCACTATTTCTCTTTTGAATTGGGCATACGATCCGAACAAGTAAATGAATATCGAAGCAGGGGGGTTCTTAAAGTTGGAGTTGTTCAACGACGACGCAAACCTGTTTCTTAACGCACTCACGAAGATTACAAACGAGAGCGGTAAAATGGGTTTTAAGACGTATGGATTGAGTGAGGACGAAATGAAGATAATGAATGACATTCTTGATTCTTTAGGATAAAAAAAACGGAGGGAAATCACGCCCTCCGTCAAACCTAAAATCAAAATCAACCTATGAAAAGCCGAATTGTGAAACAAATATACACACTTTTCTATTTAGCTACTAAACATTTAATAAACACATTTATGAACTTACGAGAAAAAGTAAATGCACTATTCGCAAAACACAATGTATCACTCACAGCGGAAGAAACCGTTGTTGACGTGAAGCAAATGGTTGAGGCAATTCTTGCAGACGGAACGAGTATCTACTCGGACAGCGACACATGGGCTCCAGGCGTTCGTGTATTATCAAAGGACGCAGACGGCAACGAGGTTGTTGTTGCGGACGGAGAGTACACAACAGCAGAAGGAGTTATTGTAGTTGTTGCAGACGGACTACTTGTTGAATTGAAGCCAATGGTTGAAGAAGAACCAGAGGTTGAAGTTGAAGAAGAAAAACAATCTACTGAGGTTGTTGTTGACGAATCACTAAACGCAGAGGTTGAAGGACTTTTGTCGTTGGTTGCAAAACTTGAAAGCGAACTTTCTGACATGAAGAAAGCAAACGAGAATCTTTCAAGCGAAGTAACAAAATTAAGCGCACAGCCTGCCGCTACTTCTATCAAAGAAGTAAAGCAAGCAAAAGTAAACACACCTTCAAAGCCATACGCTAAAATGTCGGCTGAAGAACGTTTCGTATTTCATCTAAACAAATAAAAAAACAAACAATAAAAAATGGCTACTACAACATCATTAACAACTACCTACGCAGGTAGAGAAGCAGCAGGATATATCCGCGCTGCGTTTTTAAGCAACGAATCGCTTGCTGCGGTTACAATCAGAGAGAACATCGAATACAAGCAAGTTATTCGCAAGCTCGTTGACAACGTTACTTTCGAAGCTCCAACGTGTGACTTCACACCACTTGGAACGGTTACATTAACCGAGCGTATCTTGACACTTGAAAAATTCCAAGTACATCGTCAACTTTGCAAAAAAGATTTCTTAGCGGATTGGGAAGCGAAGTCTGAGCAAAACGGACAACTTCACGCTTCATTGGCTGACGCTATTATAGCGAACGTTTTAGCAGGTGTTGCAGCTCGCAACGAGGTCTTGATATGGCAGGGTGTTAACGCTAACTCTGGCGAGTATGCAGGTTTCGAAACTTTGTTCTTGGCTGACGCTGCGGTTCTTGACGTTGCTGATCCAGAAGCAATTACTTCTGCTAACGTAATCGACGAAATGGCGAAACTTGTTGCTACACTTCCAACACGTGTGAAGCGTGCAACTGAAAAACCTGTAATCGCAGTTTCTTCAAACGTTGCTGAAGCATACAGAAGCGCGATTCTTGGTCTTGGTGGTGGTTACTACTTGTATCAAGGAGAATCAGTTGTAATGAACTGGCAGGGACAGTACGACGTTATCGAATGTCCTGGTATGTCTGACGACACAATGGCGTTTTATCAGAAGTCTAACTTGATTTTTGGAACTAACTTGTTAGACCAATGGAACAACGTTGCTCTTTTGGATATGTACGCAAGTGACCTTTCTGACAACGTTCGTTTCGCTTGTTCTTTCTTCGCAGGTGTACAATACGGTTTCGGAAACGAGATTGCATTCTACCAATATACTGCCTAATCAATACCATTCTAACCCTTGCATAAACAGAGGTGGCGGCATAAACACCGCTCCTCTTTTGTGCTAATAAAAACATACAAATATGGCATGTGAATTAAGCGCAGGTTTTACACTCGATTGCAAAGACGGCATCGGTGGAATTAAGCAAATCATTTTGTTGGATCAAAATTTAGTTACAGGTATAACCTTAGACGGTTCTGAAGTAATCACAGCAATTGCTGGACCAACAGATGCAGATTTGTACACATACGAATTACCTACTCAAACAGGTTCTTTCGAAGAAACAATCAATTTCAACCGCGATGCAGGTACAATTTTTTACACGCAGACGGTGAACATTATGTTGAACAAATTAAGTGCTGCAAAGCGTCTTGAATTGCAAACTGTTGCGCAAGCTCGCGTTATTGTTTTTGTAAACGATACAAACAACAATTGGTGGGCTGTTGGTTATGAGTACGGAGCAGACCTTTCTACTTCAACAGCAGGAACGGGAACAGTGTTAGGAGATATGAACGGCTACACATTAGCGTTCACTCACGAAGCTGCAAAGCGAGCTTACAAATTGAGCGGTGCGCCTGCTTCTGTAATAGCGTAATCAAAAAACTTTTACACACATAGGGACAAAACGTCCCTACGTGATGTAATTTTAACGTAAAGGAAAAGATAGAATGGTTTATCTCAACACAAATACAGCGAATCAATACGCGTATCTTTCGTTAGACGAAGGACGTGCGTACTTCAACGTTGCCTTTACTCATTATCTTCTTGTTATGACATACGAAATGACAGGTGAAGAACTAGCGCAAGTAGTCGAAGTAATAACCGAGAACGAACGCGTAACAAAAATAAGACTTACAACCGTTGGTCTTGTCGATGCAGGACGCTATCACTACGAAGTGTACGGACAGAACAGCGACAGCAATATAGATCCAACCAACGCCGCCGTTCTTGGCTTGATTGAGAAAAGTTTAATTATTCTTCAAGACGGAACAATTTTCTTCGACGTTTCAACACCGACTATTCCTGTCGATGTAATTTATACAGGTGCATAACATGAGCAACATTCAAGCAATAAATTTATCGGCATACGAACCAGTTGAAGCAATTGAAACGGAGAATCGTGCGGGTTGGATAAACTACGGACAGAACAATTTATTTCCGCAACACCTAATAACGCTTTATTACAACAGTCCTATTCATAACGCGTTGACGAACTCAATTGCTTACATGATTGAAGGACAAGGAACGGGAACGATTCTCGACAACGCTTTGCAAGGAATTTCATTCGACTTAAAACTTCAAGGTTCATTTTGTGCTGAAGTGATTTGGTCGTTGGACTTCACTCGCATTGTACAAATCAATCACTTGCCGTTCGAAAATTGCAGACTTGCATACGACAAAGACGAAGACGATATTACAGGAATTTTCTACTCAAAAGATTGGGCTAACACACGAAGCAAAAAAGGAAAACCTGAATTTATTCCCGCGTTCAATCCGTCAATTGCGCAAGAACAACCGCGTCAAGTTATTTACGCGCACGGCATGATGGCAGGAAGTTCGTACTACGCGAAGCCCGACTACTTCGGAGCGTTGAATTACGTTGAGTTGTCCTATCAAATGGGAATGTACCACGTCAACAATATCTTGAATGGTTTATTTCCTTCATTCATTATTAATTTCTTGAATGGTATTCCGCAGAAAGAAGAACGTGAGGCAATACGTCGCGAATGGGAAACAAGATTGAGTGGTGCAAGTAACGCGGGCAAGTTCTTAATGACCTTCAACGAGGATCCTTCACGCGCTCCACAGATTCAAGACTTCCCTTTGTCGGACGCTGACAAGCAATATCAATTCTTAAGCGAAGAAACAGCAAAGCAAATCATGGTAGGACACCGCGTTGTTTCGCCATTGATTCACGGCATTAGAGATACAACAGGTTTCGGAAGTAACAAAGACGAAATGATTGTTGGTTTGGAGATATTCAACAACCAAGTAATCAAACCTTATCAAAGAATTATTGAACGTGTATTTACTCCAATCTTAGGAGAGATAAATATCGAAATGAACTCGCCATTTGACGACGAAGTTGTTGTTGTTCAACCAACGGTGCAAACTGCTGAATTAAAAAAAAAAGTAGTTGCTGCTGAGAATAAGATAAGCGCAGAAGATAGCGCGTTGTGGTTGGCTTATCTGAAAGAGAAAGCGGAATACGTCAACGAAGAAGAATGGCAATTGCTATCCGACGAAGAAGTAACCAATCCAGAAGGCGAAGAAAATTACCGCACCGAATTTATGAGTGTTCGCGGTTACGACAACCCAGACGAAGCAAGCAAAGAACTTGATACTGGATTGTACAAAGTTCGTTATTACTATTCAAGAAATTTCACATACAAAGACGGCGAATTGGTAACGCGTGACTTTTGTCAAGACATGGTTGCGTTGTCAAAAGAAGGAGCGTTGTTCCGTTACGAAGACATTATAAAAATGGGTAAAAACCCCGACGTCAACGGACAGTTCGCACCTTCAGGAAGCAACACTTATTCAATATGGATTTACAAAGGCGGTGTTTATTGTCGCCATGCGTGGTTCAGAAAAGTGTTCGTACGCAAAAGAGAGAAAGGACGCTTCCTTCCTAACGACGGATTGAAGAACGACCGAGTTGTGACGGGCGGAGTAGCGAACGAACTATTCCCAAAAGGACAAGAAGCGGTACGTCCGAACGATATGCCGAATCGAGCATCATTAAAAAACTAAAAAAATAAAATGGCACTACAACCCGAAGTTCTTTTAATAGACGAAAACTATATCAAAAAATACAGCTGGATAAATGGCTCGGTTGATCCGTTGTTTCTTTATCCTGCAATTTATTTAGCGCAGGACAAGTACGCACAACTATATCTTGGAACTGACCTATACAACCGCATCAAAGACGACGTGGTGAACGACGACATTACAGGCGCATATGAGACGCTTCTTGACAATTACTTGCGAAGAATGATTATGTGGTGGACTATGTACGAAGTGTTGCCTCATTTGTACGTTAAAACAGACAACGGAAGTTTAGTAATTAGAACAAGCGAAGACACTCAACCAATAAGTCAAACCGACTTGCAGAACTACCGCGATCAAGCGCGTCAACAGGCGATGTTTTACACGCAACGAATGGTTGACTATTTGTGTTTCAATCAATCGGACTTTCCTGAATACACAACGAACACAACACAACAAATTTGGTCGCAAACAAATGTTTATCCGTCGAACGCTTTTGAGATTAGCGACGGGCGTGACCGACGACCATACGAATACAGAAGAATTGGTTTAGGTTGGTTAAGATAAGAAACACAAAAAACACATGGCTACAAGGGGACGCAAGAAAGACATGGTTAAGCAAAAGATTTACGAAGAAAAATTCCGTAAGTATTTAGTAAAAAAAGAAAAACAAATAAAGAAGTTGTCGAATGAAAATTAACGCAGAAGGTTACGCACTAATAAAGAAGTTTGAAGGTTGTCGATTGAAGGCGTACAAGTGTCCTGCTAACGTGTGGACTATCGGCTTTGGAAATACTTTCTACGAAAACGGCGACAAGGTGAAAGACGGTGACGTAATCACGCAACAACGCGCGGACGAATTAGCGAAGTTTATTATTGACCAGTTCGCCGTTTCAATCACACCGTTCATTTTGAAACCGCTCAACGAGAATCAATTTAGCGCGTGTGTTTCACTTGCGTACAACATTGGAACAGGTGGCTTCAAACGTTCTTCGGTATTCAAGAAATTAAACGTCAATCCAACAGACGCAACCATTGCCGATTCGTTTCGTTTATGGAACAAAGGCGGTGGCGTTGTGTTGAAAGGTTTGGTTCGTCGTCGTGAAGCTGAGATACAATTATATTTTAAGGCATAACGAAAATTATATTTTAACGTGAACACAGAAAACGAAATTACTTTGATACACGAACAACTCCAGACAATGGACAAAAAGATTGACCGCATTTACAACGTGTTAATCGGTGACGATCAAATGAAGATTGAAGGTCTTGTCAGTAAGGTGCAGAAGCACGATAAGTACATAAGCAACCAACGTTTACAGGTTGCGCGTTTAGGTGGTATTGCAACCGCCGCAGGTGTCGTTGGCGGTTTAATTGTTCAACTAATTATAAAATTAATATGAAAGACTGGTTCAACTCTTTGTTAAGTAATTGTTCGAAAGTATCAAGCAAAAGAATTGTTGCTATATTTGTCGTAACAAATTTAATCGTTATTAGTTACATCGCCACGTTTTCGCAATACGATTGTCCGATTTCAATGTTTGATACATTAGCATTGTTGACAGGCGGTTTGTTTGGTGGTACTGTGATTGAACGATTTGCAAACCAAAAAACAAATGGCAGGACAACTCAAGACAATAGCGAGAACAACAGCTGAACAAATTTGTTCACGCTTTCCTGAAACACCTTCGCTTACTTTGGCGAAGAAATTGTTTGCTGAATATCCTGAAATTTACAATGACGTCGAACACGCAAGAACAAACGTTCGAATGATTCGCGGTAAGATTGGCGTAAAAAATAAAAAAGAATTAGCGGACAAGTCTTTGGTTGAAGAAAAGCCACGACCATTGAACCCATTTGCACTTCCGAAGTCGTACGCTAAAAAACGTCGACACGTCGAGGTGAAAGGAAGCAAGTTTCTTATTCTTTGCGATTTGCACTTTCCATATCAGGACAACGAAGCTATTGAGTGCGCTATAAACGAAGGAATAAAACAGGGGTGTGATTCAATCATCTTAAACGGCGATGCGTTGGACTGTCATATGATTAGCGACTTCGTCAAGGATCCTCGTAAGCGTAAATTCAAAGACGAACTATATTCTATTCGTCAATTCCTTGCGTCGTTAAGACACACTTTTCCAACGGCAAACATTTACTACAAAGAAGGCAATCACGAAGAAAGGTACTGGCGTTACATGAGAATCAAAGCGCCAGAACTATTCGACATTGACGCGTTTGATTTTCCTTCGCTTACGCATTGCGATAAGCACGACGTGAAATGGATTGACGGAAAGAGCAAACTCAATATCGGAAAACTTTCAATCTTTCACGGACACGAATTTGGTAAACAATTCCTTCCGTCTGTCAACGTAGCACGTGGGTTGTTTATGAAGACTAAGGTGTCCGCGCTTTGCGGACATCATCACCAGACAGCGGAACACAACGAGCGCGACGCTAACGGCAAGTTCATTACTTGTTGGGGTGTTGGTTGCTTATCTGAATTATCTCCCGACTACAACCCTTATTCGAAGTATAATCATGGCTTTGCTATTGTGAGTAAAGGAAAAAATGGTTACTTTAGCGTTCACAATTATCGCATACACGAAGGACAAATTTTATAAACCAAAAACAAAACGACTATGTTAATCACAACAATTTTTTTATTCAGCGCGCTAGTTAGCGTGTTGTGGGTTCGGGGCATTGAGAAAATGGCGAAAGACCACCCAGACTACGACGGAACTGATTTTATCTAAACGCACAATGGACGAAAGAAAATACCAACCCGACGCAGTTATTGTTATAATTGCAACAAGTGTTTTTTGGCTGCTTGTTTGTCTTGCATTTTGGAACTTTAACCCGAAGATTCAGACTGAAATTCAGATACAAAAACAAGACAGCATAATTTATTATAACAGCGGCGAATACGACCGCTTGCTTCAAGAAGAAATTGATTTATACGGAACATACAGAAGATATGAAGACGCTCAACTTAACGCCAAAACCACCTATCGCACTCGTCGTGATACTATTCTTGTTCTCGATACTATTCGTAAAACTGATATTGTCTATTTAATCAATTCCTGCGACAGCGTTATTGCTTCCGATTCGCTCGTTATTGACAACCTGCAGGAACAAATAAACATCAAGGACGAAAAGACGAACAACTTAGAAGAAGTCGTCGTTGCTTATAAACAAAAGTCGGTGTTGTTGAGCGAACAAATTAACACTTTGGATGCTGATAAAAAGAAATTGGAGAAACAAAAAAAGCGCAGAAACCACGCCTTAGTGTTTACTTCAAGTGTCGCTATTTTGTCGACGTTTGTTCTGTCAATTTTACTTTAGATTCGTCAACGAAGAACTTCATCGAGAACTGGATTGCTTCGCTCAAGAAAATGTTGCGACTGTTCTCTCCGCGTTTCTCGTCAATCTCGTTCCACAGGTCTTTGTGAAGGTACACACATATACCTTTCTTAGTTTTGCTCTGTGCCATCTGCTTTGTTTTTAGTCATCATCGAACCAATCATTAACGCTAAGTAGATTTTCTCTTTTGCATTTAAGTCTTTCCGTTGTGAAAGTTCCAGAAGGATATCTCCGAGAATCTTTCCTTGTTGAAAGTAGGTTGCGATTGAATTAACGATTTCTCGTTCGCGCTCGTAAGTCATTTTAAGCGTTTCGTAAAGTGGTGTTTGTTTCATTATGCTAAATTATTAAATTGTTTTTATCCAACAACGTATTGTCCATAACTTGGATTGAGTTCGAAATACATTCGCATCATGATTGCGTCGGCAACGTCTGGACTTATTCCTTCGCGGTTCTTGATTACGTCCTTCGGAGTTACCATAAGTTTTCCGTCTACGTCTGCACGGTGTCGCTTAATCATTTCGAGCTCACGCACGATTTGTTCTTTGCGTGTACTGGATAGAATCGTTACCTTGTTTTCTTCGACGTACTGAGCCAACTTGTAGTAACATTCGCTCTTTAAGTTTTGGTATTGTGGGTGTTTTGGTTTAGATCCATTCTGGAATCCGACGCACTTCAAATAATCAACCGCTCCCGCACCGATTCCGTCTTCATCTGCGATAACATTTTGAAGAAGAATTGAATGGTCTTTCATGACAACGCGAATCTTGTTCACTACTTCGTCAATGGCTGCTCTGTTGAGCTCAATTATATCAATGATAGTTAGTCCTTCCCATACGCAGATAATTGTTCTGTCCTTCCCGAAACGCGCTATGTCGGCTGTGATATACTTCTTGCCTTCATTGATTACTTCATTGCGGAACATTCGAAGTAAGTTCTCCGTTTGGAATAGCTTGTCGCTGTCGTCGTCGAACTCCCAGTTGCCTTCTAAAAGTCTTTTGCGGTCGTATTCAGGAAGGCGTCTAAGAGATTCGATGTAAGCAACAGGAAGGAAGGGGTTGTCCTGCGGTAACGCTTGAACAAACGCGCGATGTAAAGGAAGCTCCCCTCGATTATTTTTTAAATAAAATTCATTATACAACCAGCCTTTTGAAGGGTTGCAAGAAAGAAAACCTTTTGGAATAAGATTGTATTCATTTAATTTATATCGGCATCTTGAATGTACAATGTTAACGGCTTTCTCTGTGATCTCAGAAACTTCATCTAAAAAATAGTCTGTAATTTCAAGGCTTCCCATTTGGTCAAAGTTTGGATTTGAGGGATAGGCAAATAAATCTTTAAGAACTATTTCGCTGCCATTAAAAAACTTAATTATGTTAGACTGCCCATTAAAAGTATAATGCTTATTTGCAATTAAACCAAATTCCGCGGCTGTCTCAAAAAAAGTATTTAATGTTGTTTTTTTAAGTGTATCTAATTTGCTTCGCCCAATAAGCGATCTTGTACCTGGATACTTTAGTCGTCGCTGGATCTGCCACATACAACCAAATTTTGTTTTGCCTCCGCCCGCCGCGCCGCCGTATAATAATTGTTCAACAATATTATCAGTGTTCAAATAATTTAACGCTTCTATTTGGCGCGGCAGGTAGTGTGGTCTGTATGCCAAAATAATTACTTACTTTTTTTAAGCTGGCTTAAATACCAAGACACCGATTTACGGTTTACTTTGTTCTCCTGGCCTTCAGATAACTGATCGCAAATTTCAGTTAAAGACTTATTGTCTTTGTTAAGCTCCATTAGGCGCTGTTTAAGGGATTGTTTCATGTGTTTAAGTTAAATTTATATGGTTGATTATTAATTACGTTTTCGGTGCTCTCTATGTTGTTTGAATATATGTGTGCATTGCCAATAAAAAAAGTTATGCTATTCAATGGCAAATCAATTTTTTTAGACAAAACATACATTTGATAAATGTCAGAGGGCAATCCTAAATTGCTGTCCGCGCTTCTTTGATAAACAGTTAGATCTAATTTGTTATTGCAAATTTGAAATTGAATAAGAGATAAACAGGGAAGCTGATTTGTTTCAACTTCAGAATCTCCTATAAACAAAACATAATTTTTTGAATTTCTTTTTTCTATGTTTATTTTTTCAATAAGCTTTGGCAGCTTCTTAAAATATTGTGGATAGGACCCAATAAATTTTGGTAAGCAATAGTCCCACCAATGTATGCCATGATCTTTATATTTTACAATGTCATCTTCACCTTGCATGTAAAGATCTAATTCAATTTCTAATTTTTGTTTAGCAACTTTGTATTCACTAAATAGGCTTATTAATTCCTGCTCATTAAAAGAAATTGCTTGGTTTATTAAAAATTTAATATCCCCTTTTTTATTTTTTTGCAATTCGCCGTTATGCAAAATTGACTTAAGAAGTGTGAAGTATTTATTCATGGTGCTAAGATAATAATTTTATGCTAAAGTTTGTTTTTTTAAGTATAATTTATAAAGCTCACGCATCCCTTCAAAATGAATTGATTCTTTCAATAGCTGTCTTTTGCGATCACTCAAGCGATCAACCATTGACGCAACAAGTTGTTGTTCGAAATAAATGTTCTTCTTTGCGTTTGCTTTGCACAACCGATATTCTTCTTCGGTGAAGGTATCAACCGTTATCTGTTTGCTTTCTTCGAGCCATCTCATAAGCGACACCGCACGAATCTCAATCACCGTGTACTTTCCTTTTTTATAGTTGTGTAGATCTTCCGCTAACATTCTTCTCCAACTGTCGTCGTTAATAGGCATTTCTTTCTCTTTTAATTGTTTGGTTTGTTCTTCTTTTGCTTCAGCAATTTCTCTCTGTATTTGTAGATTTGCTTTGTCGCGATGTGGTTTGTAATGCGTTAACACGTCGCCAATGAATGACACACTTAACGCACCGAAGTGTTCGCATTTCTTTGTCAGTTCATTTGCTGCATTTAGTTCAAACGCTAAGTTGAAGTGTTCGAATGTAACCCAACGAAAGTGTTTGCCTATGAACTCGTGCAATAATTGCAACAGTTGCGCTTCAGGTAACGCGATGCCATACATAGCGCAAACCTTTGAGCAAAGTTTTACGAAGGCTGGTAGGTCGTAGTCTGCAACGAATGCGCTTTCACGTTCTGCTTTGTCAACCCTTTGTGTAATGC
>Ga0208133_1000455_pt1 | contig 15957 bp, 25 predicted proteins | sample ColrivemetaGS535_FD_187595 | JGI IMG/M metagenome (GOLD analysis project Ga0208133, IMG submission 187595) | Estuarine microbial communities from the Columbia River estuary, USA - metaG S.535 (SPAdes) (version 2) | ecosystem: Environmental > Aquatic > Marine > Intertidal zone > Estuary | place... | reverse complement strand
GGTAAGTTAGGAGTGAAGGGTCAACCTCATTATGTAGAGGAGGGTTCTGATTGGCATAAAAAGAATCAAGGTGCATTGTTTAAGATTAATGGTGAGAATCATTATATGGATGTAACACATAGGGCATTGTGGTTACTTAATCAATATGGTATCACCTATTCTGAAAAGGAGATGATTGGGATTATGTTAGCAGACGGATTGTACAACGAAGGTACTAAACCTTACTATATCAGTTTCCGTCCCGAGATGAGGTTAAAAACCGACCTACCATACATTCTACATTGGGCAGACCATATGAGTTGTAGACAGGAGAATAAACAATGGGAAGATTCAAAACCTTTCTAACTGACAAGTTGTCAAATAGGGTTTTAAAATACTGACAATATGTCATAAAGTACCCTTTGGTATACCAATTGTAGTATTAGAGATATTGTTTAACTAAAATAAAAAAATTATGTACACAGCAAACATTACAAACTTATTGGATTTATTTGAATCCGAATTACCGACTTGGAAATCAACATCAACCTATTCTACTTTCAGTAGATATGAGGGTAAGGTATTAGAAGATGGTAAGTATCAATTAACTCTAAATGTATTAGGTCACAATCCAAAGAACATTAAATTAGAAGTTACTGAAACTCAAATTCTAATTAAATCAAAAAAAGAGGAAGCTAGTTCTTCATTGGTTTCGGATATTGATTTAACTTTTGCATTGGGTAAAGATTATGATGGAACTAAATCAGATGCTAAATTTGATAATGGGTTACTAATCATTACAACCGATAAAAAAGACGAAGCAAAACCAAAAAAAGTTCAAATTAAAATTGGATAATCTAATTAAAAAACTGATAAGGGTCATCATTAAAAGGTGACCCTTTTTTTATTATTTATATATTTATATATATGATTGGTAACTTAACTACCCATACAAATCTATTATCAGAAAACGATTTATTTTTTTTAGATTCAGTATGTGCAAATTTTGTGGAAGAAGAAATTACTAAGGGAGATACTAACGATAACTATTATATTAGAAAAACACTAAATATTAAAAATGATTTATTAGAATACCAAAAAAGATGTGGAGAGTTAATAGATACTACATATGATTTAGTTGGTTTGTGGATTAATAAAGTAACTATTAAAACAAATATCGATGATGTATACCACAATGATTTGTCTGATTTAACAATTGTAACTTATATAAACGATACATTTAACGGGGGGGAATTTGAATATATTGAAAATGAAAATATATTTAAAATCAAACCAATACGAAATACTAGTTTATTTATGGATGCCAAACTTAAACATAGAGTTCTTAAAATAACAAAAAATGAACGATTTAGTTTAATTTCATTTTATAGGAAATTACAAAAAAAAGAAAAAACAATAATTTAATACATAATAGTTATGATTGACAATATAGACATATTTGAAAATTTCCTATCAACCGAAGAGTGTGATTTTCTTTTAAATAAATGTAAAGAAGAATTAACATTATCAGACGCCGAACTTTATACTAATAGTTCTAACTCCCTACGTCAAAAAAAAGGTAGAAAATCATCAGTTGGTTGGATATCCGATTTAGGATTTTTAAATGAAAGATTAACAAAAAAATTAAGAGAAACTTTTAATATAAACGGAATGGAAGTTACCGGATTAGGTGATTATCAATTTACCGAATATAAAGAAGGTGAATATTTTGATTGGCACATTGATGCCAATAATGATATATATAGAGATAGATTTACATCAATAGTAATTCAACTAAACGATTCATACGAAGAGGGTATATTAGAAATAAAAAATATCGAGGGGGAAACTGTACCAATAGAAAATAAAATTGGAACACTATATATTTTTAATTCAAGATTGCTACATAGAGTAACTCCGGTTGCGAGTGGAATTAGGTATTCATTGGTAAATTGGATTTCATTAGTTAAAACAAATTCAACAAAACAAAATCTTTTATGATTTGGGTATTCGGTGATTCATTTTCTACAATTTGGGAAAAGATGTATGGATTGGGTATTGCATATAAAGAATATAAAGGATACCAACCAAAAATATTTTCTCACTACCTATCTACAATGTTAGATATGGAAGTTAACCAATATGGTAATGGTGGCGTTGATAATAATACCATCTTTGATTCTATAATTGATAATATAGATTCTATTACTACAAATGATATTGTTATAATTGGTTGGACCGAATCATCTCGTTTTAGATTAGAAAAAAATAATAAATGGATTACTATCAGAAATTCAGAATTAGAATCTTATAAATTTATTGATATTAATACATTACAACAAATTCAAATTAATAGAATGAGTAGATTATATTGGGAGGAAATAGTTAATTGGTCTAAGTTACTTACTACTATATTTAAATTAAAAGGCATTAAATTTATTTTTTGGTCACCTTTTATTATGTGTACTGATATTCATCTTAAAAAGCAATTGTTACCAAAAGATTGGTACATAGGAACTTTATTAAATAGATTACAAGATGAAACTAATGGTATAATTAATGATGCTCATTTTTCTGAATCTGGGCATAAAGAATTGGCTAATATATTTTATAATAAATTAATATGATAGAGGGATTCCACGTGTTTGATAATATAATTTCAGAATCAGACCAAAATAAATTAGAAGAATATGTAAAAATTCCAAATTTAAAATGGATTTATCAACATAACATCACCGGCCAATATGGTGGAACTGATTCATTAGAATTACCTGCAAATGTTTTAAAAGGTATTGATATTACGGATAGTAATATTTCCAATATAATAAATTCTATAAAATTAAATTTACTTAATAAACTTAACATGGAATTTGTTAAGGATTATCGATATAAAATAAATTGGACCAGTTCTATAACTGAAAATTATGATTTTAAAAATCTAATACACATTGATATGGATGTTGCACATATTGCTATTGTTTATTATATAAATGATACCGATGGTAATACTATTTTTTTAAATAACAAAAAAGGAAACTCCGCGGAATCCCATCAGAGTAATTTTAAAGGTATCGATTTGAATGAGTTTGAAATAGTAAATAGAATACCTCCTAAAAAAGGAAGGGCTATTATATTTGATGGTAATATTTATCATTATGGTGAATATCCAACTATAACTGATAGATTTATAATTAATTTTGATTTAGTTGGTAAACATAAAAATAAAAATAAAATAATATAATATGGAAAAGATATATTATGATGAGACCACTTATATTTGGAAAACTAAAGTAAATCGTATAATAGATAAACCATTATTTTTAAAAGAGGCTTATTCGGTTATTGAATCACAACCTAATATAAAAAGTGATGGTTTTGCATATAAACAAGAATGGAATCAAAATATTAATTTTGTTGGTAAAATTAATATTAAAACAAAGTTAGATGAAATTGTACAAATAGGAATAAATTGTTGTAAAGAATTATACAAAGAAAAAAATATAAATTACAATAAAATTAATACTGATGCTTGGGTAAACGTAGTTCGCTCAAAAAACCCAGTTCAAATTCAATTTAAACACGAACAATTAAAACGCGTTGACAAGTTTCATACTCATAGTGATATAAATAAAGAAATGAAATCATTTTTTCCCCACTACACATATGTTTATTATATACAAATGCCGGATGTTATGAACGGCGAAGATGGGGTTATATACTTTAGAGGAAAAAATGGAAATGAATATTGGATTAGACCCGAAGAAGATGATTTAATAATTATGGAAGGTGATATGCCACACTCACCAAATAATGCACCACAATCTACAATTGATAGAATTGTTATGGCAGGAAACGTAGGGTTTGAAATGATTAAAAAAGAAAAAAGTTTATTATGATAAGTTTAATAGAAGATAATAAAGAGTATAATTATAGAATTTATAAATCGGATTCTATTATTAACCACCATAAAGAAATGATATATATGATTAATATTGCACACTCTATATTGATGAAAAAATATGGAAAAATTAATCCAAGTTCAACTTGGTTATATCAAACATACAATATTTTTTCATTAGTTGGTCAATCTGAATGTTTTCATGCGTTATTTAAGGATTTAATAGATATTATAAAAGAATATTTACCTGATGAAAATAAAATGTGGTTTCAAAGTTGGGTAAATTATCATAAACCAAATGAAGTATTAGATTGGCATAACCATTTTTGGCACACTCATGGGTATATATCTTTAGACCCAAAGGAAACTAATACTATTTTTAAAAACTATACTATTAAAAATGAAATTGGTAACATATACATCGGCCCTGGTCATAGAGAACATAAAGTAGAAGTTTTGAATTCGTTTGAGGGTGAACGGGTAACATTGGGGTTTGACGTAACAATTAAATCAGAACTTCCTAATGGTATACTATCTTTTATTCCTATTATATAAAAAAATATTATAATGTTAGTAAATAATAAATTTTTATTTATATCATTGCCAAGATGTGCATCAACTTCTTTTTATATATCTTGTTTAAGAAGTGGATTTGATGTAAAACATTTTGAACAAAAATGGATTGATTCTGCTAAATATAATATAAACTTAAATTTAGATAATGAAAAATTAGCAGATAAAATAACCCATACTCATGAAAGAATTAATGATTTAATTGAAAAATTTGGAAATAATTATGAAATAATTTCAATCAAAAGAAATAAACACGAACAATTTATATCAATATGGAAACATATTATTGATATGATTGATATGAGGTATCCGTTAGAGTTAACCGATATATTTAAAAAAATAAATTTAGATGATATACTATTTTTTAAAGATTTAGATTTAATTTCACAAACTTCTCAAATGTTGGTAATTAATAATTTTATAAAAAGAAATGGAATTGAAAAATATATTGATGATTATATAAAAAATATGTTATTAATATTATTCCGACCATCGTCATATTGGCATAATAATAATCCAAAAATAAAATGGTTTGAATTTGGAAATTTTGAAAAATTAGAAGAATGGGTATCTAATAAAACCGGTATATCATTTAAAATGGAAAAATCAAATGGAAGTCAGCATTTTGAATGTGAATTAAAATTAAATGATGAATTCATAAAAAAATATAATGATATTTATGATTATTACAATATTCAAAAAAATAATAAAACATTAATATAATATGGCAATTATACCTTCGATTAATTATAAAGAAATATTTGAAGCTTGGAAAATTTCTTTAAACCCAACCGCCGAACAAGAAGAATTGGCTAAATTAAGACTTGAAGTTTGTTTGGGGTGTGATTATAGAAAAGAAATAATAAAAGGATTAAAATGGAGTGCATTTTGTGGTGAATGTGGATGTCCATTGAATAAAAAAGTATTTTCAACAACTTATAATGCATGCGGGTTAAAAAAATGGAATGAAATTGATTCTAATTATTTAGAACCATTTGAAATTAAAAAAAATTCTACTATCATCTAAAATAGTCTTAAATTCAATTTTAATATATTTATAGGTACATTCAGAAGAAATAAATAAACATCTATGAAAGCAACAATAATTGGTAGTGATTATCTACAAAAAAATGGGTCGGTTAAGTTTTTAGAAATAAATACAAATACTACAATTTATAATGAAGGTGCAAATTTATTAGATTACACTGCATTATTTAATGTATTAACTAGTAATAATATTACTGAGTTCCATTATATATGGACAGAAAATGATGCATGGAAACCTTTAAATCAACCACATAGATTTAAACAAATATTACAAGAAAAATGTGCAGAAAATAATATAACGTATATTGACCATGCTGTACCAAACGGTTCAGTTACTGTACCATTTATAGAAGATACCGATACTAAATTTATTTTAAGACAGGCTTTTGATACAACTGCATTAGTAGATGAAACGTATTGTGCCGATAAATTTGAATTTTTTAATTTAATGAAAGATTCAGAATATATCCCAAAAACAAATTTTACATCTGAAACCTTAAATTTAAATACATTAGATGAAGTAGATTATACGAATGTAGAAAATCCAAACGTATTAATAAAATATCGATATCCTATTTATGACGTACTACAATATCCTGCGTTATATGTAGTTTCAAATAATACTGAATTGGTTGAAACCATAACTGCAGTTGAAAGTAATCATCTAATTCAAGAATTTATATTTTCAGAAGATAATTTGGTAGATGGTAGATATTCAATTATACGAGGAATTGATATTATATATGGTTCAAATTTAGATATTATTAATATGGGTGGATATACCCAATCTTCAGTAATACCTATCTCTTTTGCAACCAGTGAATTTGTTTCTGGTACAAAAAAATTAAATCAAAAAAGTAGATATAAATACATCACAAAAGAAATAGGTAAAAGTGCTACGAAAGATTATCATACAGATGATGATTCAAATATTTTAAAATATGATGGTTCTTTAACTAATGTTAATGCTATACAATTAGGTGACCATATTCGTTCTATTAATTTTATAGATTCAAACGAAAATGAAGCTAAAGCATTTACAAGTGAAATTGAAACATTTGGTTGGGATAGCACACTACAACAATCAAATGATACACTAACCCCACTACAATCAGAATTGGTAGGTATGTTTTCAGCATCAGTTGAGATGGTGATGATAAAAATAACATTACAAGATGGTAGAACTTGGACAGATACACCGGGGTGTACATATTATATTGAAGAAAAAGATTCAACCGCAACTAGATTTGAAAAAATAAATAGTTTTTATATTGGTGATAAAATCGTTACAACTGATGCATTAACAAGTGAATTAATTGCCATACCAATCACTGGATTGGAAATGGTATATGAAACTAAAACAATTTATACATTAGATTTTGCACCCTCTGATTTATTTTTAGTTGATATTGGAGACAATGAGTTTAGTGTAATGCACAATGGTTGTTGGTGTTATTATTATAATTGTGGAAACTATTGTCTTAGTTTCGGCTGTCCTGGTTGTCCTCAGGGATTACCACCACCAAAACTTTAAAATTAAAAATAGTTAAAAAATAATTAAAAAATAATGAAAAAATATTATGGCAAAGACACCAAAAATTAGAGAAGAAAGACCGGATACAGTTATTAAACCGATTATAGCGGCACTGCCAACTGATATAAAAACAAAAATATCAACTGCATTTCAAGAACTTGTAGCTAAAATTAAAGAAACACATCTTTAATATAATGCATTATGAAATTGTTTACATTTGGAGATAGTTGGACTGAGGGGGTTGGTGGAAATGTTGAAGATGAATATAGTACGGATGATTTTGAACAAAGAACACTAATAAGACAAAAATATTGTTGGCCTAAACACTTATCAGAACTATTAAAATGTGAAGTTAAAAATAATGGAGTTGGTGCATTCTCAAATAATGCAATATTTAACGCAGTATCTTATCAATTAAAAAACGAAATCATCACTCAAGATGATTTCGTTGTTATTATGTGGTCATCATCTTTAAGAGACCCCATACCCTTTTTCCCTACCGAAGATGATTTTTTTATTTGGGGTAACCGATACAAAAGTAAAGAACATCTTTTAAAATATATTTTTGATGGAGTTAATAGCAATAATCTAAACTATAATAGGGCGGAGAAAAATTTTAGAGATTACTACATCGGTAATTTATTTAATGATACCTACTACGATATAGTGAATCAAAATTATATTATACATCTTCAGTTTATATTTAATGAAATGGGAATCAGATATCTTTTCTGCGATGCGTTTGATTCAATGATTAATAAAAATATTGATGTGTTAGTTGATAAGACCAATTTAATAGATAGTGATAGATATTGGGGATATCAAAATAAAACAATGGCAAATTTATTAATTGATACTAATAGAAAGGATGTATGGGAAGATGGTAATAATTGGACAAATACTACGGCAGGTAAACACCCGAATAATAACGGATATAAATTGATTGCTGCGGAATTGTATAAATTTATAAATGAGCGTAATTTATTAGTACCAACTAAACTAAAAAATTCAAATCTATTATGAATTATACCATAAATAATAATTTTTGTAATAGTGAAACTGCTAAAGACATTATTGATTTTTGTCTTAAATTTGGTGAACCATTTTCATATAGTCCAACTGAACAATGGGATTGTAGAAGAATGTATGATTCTGATTTTAAAAAAAGAATAATTGATTTATTAACAACCAATTATAAAAACGGAGATTTTAAATTATGGTTTGATTACTCTACGTTTGATTTAAAAAATTTTAACATTAGCTTAACTTCATATTATGATGGTAGATATCTTAATTTACATAAAGATAAATCAAGTGAATTAACCACAGTAATTGTTCTTTCTGATAACTTTGAAGGAGGTCAGTTTGCTTTAACCGAAGATATTAATCCTCCTTATAATTTTGAAACATTAAATGGATTAACCCTATCTGATTTAAAATTAGGAGATTCCATATCATTTAATGGTTCGACTACTTATCACGGAGTACTTCCGGTTGTAAGTGGTACACGTTACGCACTCAATATTTGGATGACTGAAACTGAATTTAATTATCCTAAGATAAAAAATAATAAAACATTGTTATGAAAATTTTAATAATTGCATTACCTAGAACTGGTTCTACAAGTTTAGGGGAAATGATGGCAAAAAAACACAATATAAAAAAATATTTATTTGAACCATTTAACCCAAAAAATACTGAAAGATATAATTCGGATGAAACTAATATTGTGGTCAAAACTCTTGTTTTTCAAAGTCTAAATGAAATTAAAAAAGAAGATAGGATTGATTGGTTAATAAATTTAACAAAAGAATTTGATGAGATAATTCTATTATCAAGAAAAGATTTAAAGGCATGTGGAGAAAGTTGGGCTTATTTAAATTATTATCATGATATGAAAAAATTTATGTTTTATGAAAATTATCTTTGGAAGACTACTCCACATGACCAATGGGGATATGAACAAGTTCTTTCGTATCATGCTGATTTAGAATTTATTTCTAAAAGTATTAATACACCTATAACATATTACGAAGATATATTTGATTTAAATGGGCCCGGTCGATTAAGAAAAGGAAATAGCCCAACAAATAAAACTATTATATAGTGTCAAATAAAAAAAATAACATATACATTTGTGGTGATAGTTTTGTAGATTGGGATTTACCAGAAATACATTGGACAGATTATTTATCTAATCACTATAATGTTATTAAATTGGGAAAATTTGGGTCTGACAATAATTCTATATTATATCAAACTGGAAATATACCAAATTATGTAGAAGGCGATAGATTAGTTATAGTATTTACCGCACCCGGCAGATTCCCACGAAGATATTTTGGGGAAAGAGATACAAATCACAACTTAAAATATTTAAATTGGGAATGGTATAGTGATAAATCGTTTGCTAAAAAACTATTAGAATTAAGGGTCAAAGAAACTGAATATTGGCATAATGGGGATAGGGATTCTGAAATATTATTTATTAAAAAATTAAAATATTTTTATAAAAAATATGAACCAATCTTTGTAACATGGAACGATGATTTTTATGAAAAGACAAAGGAGTTTGTAGAATTAATAAAAGTAACTTCTATAGCAGATGAAGGTGGTGACCCGATAGATTGGCATCCCGGTTCAAAAGGTTGTTATGATTTTTATCTTAAACTCCACGAATTTTTAAATATAGACGAATTGGTTGTAGAATTTGAAAATAAAAAAAATAAACTTATATGAAATTATCAACAGAAGATTTACTTTTTTTAAAATCAGAATTAGATACTACCCGAATAATGAATGAAGATGATTTAGCATATATAAAAGCATCCCATCCTCAATTATATTTTGCCACACATCTTAAAAAAGATGAGGGCGTCTCTCTTTTTCCAGATAATAGTTGGGTTTATACTTTAGAAAATAAAAATTTAAATAAATTTATTTGTAATAAATTTGAAGAACCTATTGATAATTTATACATAATGCATAGATTAATATATGGTGAAAATGGTTATGCTAAAAAACATAAAGATAGATTTACAACACACAAGACCGTCAGTATTTTATTGTCATCCGATTTTACAGGTGGCGAAATGTATATAAATGATGAAAGCGTATCGTTAAAAAATGAAGGAGATTATGTTGTATTTAATGGTGGAAAAGATATACATGAAATTAAAAAAGTAACATCAGGTAAGAGAGATGTTTTAGTTATATGGTTTTCAAAAAAACAGTCAAAATTTAATATTATATGAGGATTGCAATTGTGTGTAATGGTAGGAGTGGGTCCACCTCAATATTTTATTATTTAAATTGCTGTTTAACTAAAGAACACAAACAATATAATACTTTTTTTGAACCATTTAATTTTATAAATCCGGATAGAGATGACAAACTAAAAACATATGATACTATAACAAATAAAAAAAATGTATTATTAAAAACATTTTTAGATAGTGATAATTATCCATATAAATCTTTTAAAAATGTAGAAGAATATTGGGATTGGTTCTATTCTTTTTTTGATAAAATAATAGTATTAGAAAGAAAGGATAAACGATTACAAGCCGAATCGTTGGTTTATCATATTAGGTTATCAAAAAATAGAACAGTTTCTCCATACTGGCATAAACCTAAGTATTATGATTTAAATGAATCAGATGAACATCATATCGTAGGATTAACTAGTCATTTAGAATCCCAATCTCTGATTCTGAAATCTATCTCGAATAAAGGATACCCGTTATTTTATTATGAAGATATATTTGTTAATAAAGATATTGAAACGATAAAACGTTTAAATGAATATTGTGAGATAGAATATAATCAATTTTGTATTGATGAATGGATTAATTCGCCTTACAAAAAAGTAAGATTAGATAAAAAAATAAATGAATTGATATAGTGATAGATTTAAAACAATATAGTTGTAGTGTTCCGTTTACATCATTAGAAATACATAATAATGTTGGTTTTGTTTGTTGTCCATCGTGGTTACCAAACGAAATTAAACTTAATAAAATTCCATTAAAAGATGCTTTTAATAGTGAACCTATTTTAGATATTAGAAATTCTATTTTAGATGGTTCGTTTAAATATTGTAACAAAGAATTGTGTCCATATTTAAGTAGATTATTAAAATATGGAGATGTATCCGGCCCAATTACATTAAAATCAAATTCAAATTATAACAGTCCAATTATTGAACCGACAACACCGACCAGAATTTTAATGAATTTTGATAGGACTTGTAATTATAAATGTCCATCGTGTAGGGTAGATTTAATTGTTGAAAGTAGTAAAGGCATAGAACGAATTGAAAAAACAATAGATGAAATTGATACCCATTATTCAGCAAACGTAAAAACTTTATATATTACAGGTACGGGTGACCCATTCGTTTCGGTTGGGTTTAGAAATTATTTAAAAAATTTTAATCCAAAAAAATATCCAAAACTAACAAGAATACATTTACATACTAATGCCTCAATGTGGACAAAGGAAATGTGGGATAGTATGCCAAATGTTCACAAGTATGTAACAAGTTGCGAAATATCAATAGATGCGGGAACGCGGGATACATATGAAACTAAAACTAGATTAGGTGGTAAATGGGATACCTTAATAAATAATTTAAATTTTATTTCTACAATAAAAACACTTAAATGGGTAAAAACTTCGTTTGTTGTACAAGATAGTAACTATATGGAAATGGAAACCTTTTATAATACAATGTATTCTATTTTTGGAAAAAAGGTAAATGTGTTTTTTGGTAAGATAACTAATTGGGGAACATTTTCTGAAGGGGAATTTAAATTAAAACAAGTATGGGATATTAATCACCCAGAGCATGAGTTATTTAAAAAAGAATTTAATAAGATATGTAGAAATACAAATTTATTTCATAACCTATATGAATTTATCGATACTACCCATACGAATTTAATATGATACGGATATATTATCACATCTATGCAATAGAGGGGGTTGAATCTATAATAAATGAACAACTCACATTAATAAAAAAATATATTAATCAACCATACTCATTAACTATTGGTATCTCAGTATCAGAAAATAATAATTCAGTAGATGATATAATCAAATTAATTTATGAATATGATTCAAAAATTATAATCGGCGATACCAAATTAATGAATAATGAGTTTGTAACTTTAAATTTAATAGAAAGAGATAAATCATCATTTAATAATAATGATTATATTTTTTATCTACACACAAAGGGGGCATCTAAACAAACCGATTCTGAATCTATCCGATGGAGAAATGTAATGCAATTACATAATATTCAATATATTGATAACGTATTTGAAATTTTGGATAATGAAGTTTTTAACACATATGGTTTTTTATTAGAAGTAGTAAGTAACCCTACAAATATAATGTACTCTGGTAATGTTTGGTGGATGACTGGACAATACGCTAAAACAATAGACATAAGTAATGTTGATATTACAAATAGATGTAATGCAGAGTTACAATATATTCAAATGGGTGTGAATTGGAAACCCTATTCAATAATTAGAAAGGGAGATAATTGGAAACCTTATTCAGAATTGATTACTAAATCAAAACTTATTTAACAATATATAAATATATAAAATTACCTCTTTTTTATATCCGACATATTTATAGGTGTACATTTAAATACAAATTATGAAACCAGAATACAAAATGAGAGCTCAGGAAAATTTAGAAGCAATTACTAAAAGAGCTAAAGTTATCGCAGAAATGTTAAAGGGTGAACGCCCTGCTAATCAAGCAGAGGCAGTTAAGTTATCAAATGAAATTGAAAAATTAGTAGAACTAACAACAAACATCGTAGATTTATCGTAAAATGAATTGGTTAAAGTATTTAGTCGGATTATCAGCGGTAATCGTTGCCGGATGTGCTGCGTACTTTTCAGTAACGGGATTGGGTGTTTTATTCGCCGGAGCATCAACGGCAGTAATGGTAATGGCGGGTTCATTAGAATTTGCTAAATTGGTTGCTGCTACTTATCTAAAACAAAAGTGGGAAGATATTGGTGGGTTTAATAAATGGTATCTAACAAGTGCCGTAGGTATACTTATGTTGATTACCTCTGCCGGTATTTTTGGATATCTTTCTAATGCGTTCCAACAACAAAATTTAGGATTACAAAAGATAGATAGAGATATTGCAGTGTATCAAACTCAAATCACTAAGAACGATGGGGAGATATTAAGATACACCACTCAATTAACTAATCAACAAAATATCCGTAATTCACAAGAGAGTAACTTATCTAAACAAATTGATAAGAACACATCTACATCTAGAGTATCTCAGATGATTAAATCTGCAGATAAAGAAATTACTTCTATATCAAAACGAATTGATGAATTAACTATAAAAAATAACGCAGCGTTAGATTCTATAAATGTTATTAAAAACAATAATATTGAATTAGAAAAAGAAGTTGGTGGATTTCGTTTTGTGGCAGAAGCGTTTAACGTACCACTTAACTCTGTTGTTAAATTTTTTATATTCATTATAGTATTTGTGTTTGACCCACTTGCAGTTGCACTTATCATTGCATTCAACGGATTGATTGGTAAGAAAAATATGTATGGTGAGAAAGAACCCTTAGTGGAAAAAAATTATCAAATATATAAAGATAGTGGAAAAAATTCTACAAAAGAAGATATTTTAGGTGATATGGTGGAAAAGAATCAACAAGCAGGATTATACGAACCACCTTTTGAAAATCCATTAATAGATGAACCAGATGAAGATTTATTAAACCTCAAACCTGATTATACAGTCAGACCGATTGATTATGATAGAGATGGTTCTATTGATGGTTACGATACTGATGGTGATGGATTAATAAATGAAGTAACCGCACATCCAAATAGGGCTCAGATAATTAGAGATTATAAACCCTATTACGCATTAGCTGGATTTGATTGGAGTGATAAGACAAAATGGATAAATGACCAGAACGCAGTTAACTATTGGATTCGATATATAAAACCATCTCAATACCCAACTGATTTCGAAACCAAAACTTATTAATAATGGTAACAGTATCAGAAACGGCAGCTAAAAAACTAAGTTCACTTATTGAAGAAAGTGGATTTAAAACTCCGTTTGTTAGAGTTTCAATTAAAGGTGGTGGATGTAGTGGATTGTCATACGACCTTTCATTTGATACCGACCAACGTGCAGGAGATAATCTTGCAGAAGATAAAGGAGTAAAAATTTTAGTAGACAACAAATCATTATTATATCTTTACGGCACAGAATTAAATTTCTCAGACGGATTGAATGGTAAGGGATTTGAATTTATAAACCCAAATGCATCCCGTACATGTGGATGTGGAGAATCTTTCGCAGTATGATAATAACAAGACCAACAAAAGTACAAAAGTCGTGGGGATATGAACTATGGGTTCATAACGATTCACAATATTGCGGTAAACTTTTAGTATTCGCAGAAAAGGGTGATAAGTTTTCAATGCATTATCATATGCTTAAAAATGAAACCTGGTATATTCAAGATGGACAATTTGAGTTCAAATGGATTGATACTAAAATCGGTATAATAAAAAAAGAAATCTTAAACGAAGGCGATTCAGTTTATATTGAAAAAGGAACACCTCACCAACTTACTTCCTTACAAGAAAAGGGAGTTGTATATGAGGTAAGTACGGAACACTTTGATTCGGATTCATATCGAATTTATAGAAAAACACCAAATGATTTATTATGATAAAAGTTTGGGTAAATGGTACGTTTGATATTGTTCATTTAGGGCACATTCAATTATTAAAAAGAGCATCTGAATTAGGTGATTTTTTAATTGTTGGACTTGATGGTGATAAACGAGTTAAAGAATTGAAAGGTGAACAAAGACCTATAAATAATTTAGTAAGTAGAATTACATTATTAGATTCAATTAAATATGTGGATAGAGTTGTATCATTTGATTCAGATGAGCAATTAGAAACTCTTATTAAAACTATGAGACCTGCAATAATGGTTATCGGTGAAGAGTATAAAGGCAAACGAATTATAGGTAGTGAATATGTTGGCGAAATAGTATATTTTCCTAAAATGGAAGGCTTTAGTTCAACTCATATAATAAATAAATTATACAATAGATAATTTTTAACTTAATGATTTATTATATAGGTGATTCACACACTGCCGGAATATCACATTCAAATCCAATCAAAGAAAAATATGAGTATAATCCATATCCTCATTATTTATCTAACCTATTAAATTCAGATTATACGAATTTAGGTATACCGGGTAGTAATCTTGTAAACAATATTCAAATCTTTATTGATAATTTACAATCCATTATTAATAATGGTAAGATAGTTATTTTTCAATTTCAATTTTTTCAAAATGCGTATTTAAGGTTTGATGAAAATAATGTGGGTTGGAAAGATTTGGCAGTGCATACTCATGATGTATTAGATACTATTGATATCCCATTAGAAGACCGAGTTGCAATTTTAACTTATTTTGAAAAATTTGAAGAACGTAGAAGTTGGTATGAAATGAAAAAAGTTTATTCTCTATTTAATTTTTTAGAAAACTATGGTATAAAATGCTATGCATTATATTGGACACCTCCCTTTATTATAAAGATAATTGATGATGCTAGAAATATAAAAATAAATGGTAAAAATTTTGTAACTCCTTTAAACTTACCTAGCTTAAATGATGAAACCAATGGCGTATGGAATGATAATCATATTGGTAATAATTCTAATATAATATTGGCTAATCACATATACGATTTTTTAGATATAAAATAACCCCATTAATATTTGGTATTATCAGATATATTTCGTATATTTGTATAACAACAAATTGTATTAGAATGATGAATTTAGGATATGCTTGTATTAATATGAGTATGGGTAA
>Ga0208133_1000453_pt1 | contig 16011 bp, 16 predicted proteins | sample ColrivemetaGS535_FD_187595 | JGI IMG/M metagenome (GOLD analysis project Ga0208133, IMG submission 187595) | Estuarine microbial communities from the Columbia River estuary, USA - metaG S.535 (SPAdes) (version 2) | ecosystem: Environmental > Aquatic > Marine > Intertidal zone > Estuary | place... | reverse complement strand
CACTAAATGTTCGGTTAACACTTTTAATTTTTAATACGCTACCATTACTGTTACCTAACATTGTATTGTAGTCTTGTGCTGTAATCATTCTATCTTGACTAGCATAGTTTCTTGGAGCGTTTTCTCTAATTTCGTCTAAGCTCTCATTTGAGCTTGCATTTGATATTGGTTGTTTAATTTGTATAACAAATACAGCAGTATATGTATTACCGTCAATACCAGTATAATTTATTTGTACTTTTTTAGTTGGAAGATCATCTGGTCTCAATATGTATGTACTGTTGGCACTTGTTCTGTACCATACTCTAATAGCTTCTTTTGGTAGATTACCAAATGTGCTATCAGGGAATAAAATAGATACTTGATTGTTTTCTCTTGTCTTGACACTGAATATATCTCGCTGACCTGTTGTTAAGTTGTTGTATATTACATTACTGTTTACATCTTTAACTTTGGTCCACTCTTTAACAATGTTACCAGTGGCATTAATATTTTGTACCCATATGTCTGTATTGTTAACATTTTTAGCATCAACATCCAATGATGTAGAATCAACTGGATTAGAAATATTATAATCCTGGTATTGCAATGTTCCTTGTTTAACACCAAAGAAGAATCCAGTACTAGCACTGTTCATTCCTTTGCCATCATCTTTAAAATATATTCCAAAACTTCCTTCTGGGTCTGGAGATTTTTCTGTAAATGTTCTTAAGTCATTGTCGTAGTCACTGCTTATGATATCAAACGAGGATGATGTTCCTGCTACTGATCCTAGTGTATCAAATTTAATTTGATTAGGAGTATTATTAATATCATAGAATTCTGTTTTTATATTATTAATTACTACTGACTTTTTTGGACTACCATAATGATTGCTGTTCTGTAGGATAGAGTTTAACACAGTAATAAAGTCATCTAAGTTGTTAACATTATTTGAAACTTCATATTTAATATCTCGTCCACCTAAACTTGTTCCGTCACTGCCGATAACACTTTCATTTGTTTTAATACTAATTACTTTCATCTCACCGTACGCTGGCACATTGCGTCTTGGTTGATAACCTAAAAATTCTGCTAATTTGTAAACACTCTCTTGTCTTTGGGAAGTACTTAAAAAGTTATTCCTTGCATTCATATCTACTCGATATGCTAAGTTGTGTCCAAACTGTGCAACTACATCTAGTAGTGATACAAATTCAGCTGATTCAACCCAGTCATTGTAGTTCTCTGGGTAATTGTTGCGTACATAGTCAACCATTGCAGTTCTAATAGTATCAAAGTCAAATGCTTGAAAGTTTGCATTGATATTTGATTCATAGATTACTGTAAAGTCCTCTGCCGCAAATAGTTTATTTTGTCTTGATTTTTGTGCCATAATTAAAACTCTGCGTTTTCTGTAAATTCTCTATCGAATTTAATCTGCAACTCTGTTGCAGTTGTTGTTGGTAAGTAAGTAAGTTTTACATTAACTGTTACCGAATGTGCTTCTTGTACAACTCTTATATTAGTATCGTCAATTTGAAATCTAGGATCATAACTAATAACATTATAAACTTCTTCATTAATGCTATCTTGTGTTAATTGATCTAGTGGTTCAAACACATATAACTCTAAATTACAACCAAATGTAGGGTCAGACCACTTTTCACCTTTACGGATTTTAAAATGATTCATCAGGTCTTGTTTGGCTAATTCTAAGCCACTTAGACTTTTACTTGTGTAAGACTCGTTTATTGTTGTATATCCAAATATAGTACTCATACAACTATTTATGCAAAAGATTAACTAAGTAGATAATGGCTCTATTATTAGCTTATCTTCCTGCCAATGTATGTATTTGCTCCAGGCTGCGTCTGGTATTGTGAGTGTATGATGCTGGTAAGCATAGTTTATTTGGTACCACGAAGGGTGTGTTGGTCGTTGCATAGGTAAAGGATATAAGCTATCGCCTTTCTTTACATTGCACGGACCACAAGCAGTAACACTGTTTTCCCATGTTAGTCTTCCACCTTTTGACTTTGGAATAACATGATCAATTGTTAAGTCAGCATAAGCAAACCTATCGCCACAGTATTGGCAACAGTATTTGTCTCTGACATATAAATTTCTACGAGTGAATTTTGCTTTGGAGGGTTGTTTGTGATAAGTGTTAAGCATAATAATGCTTGGGTATGGAATAGTTACTCTCGGTGACCGGAGAAACTCATCATCATAATTTTTAATTACATGTACTTTTTGTGACCACATGGCCTTGATTGCATCTTGCCAACTGACTGTGCTAAGTGGCATTTGTGATAATGGTTGCCCATCAGCATTAAGTAGTAAAACGCTTTTATTCAAGATAAAAATTCCTTGTATTATATTAGTATTTAAATATTTATGTAGTGAGTTAACTGAGTTGTTTTGCTAAAAGTCTTTTTCTACTTTCAATCATATTTGGCAGAAATCTTTTTGTTTCTGCATAGTACACATATTCGGCTTGTTTTCTTTGTTCGTCAGTTAGCTGACCAATGGTATAATCTTTTACAAGAATTTGTATACCTTCTTCTTTGATATGGCTTCTGTTTTTGTATGTTCCATAATCAGCAAGTATTAATATTTTTGCTTCTGCTTGTCTCGATAGTCTATCAGCTCCTGACAATGTTAATGCAGTAGCTACATAATCCCACTTCTTGTCTGAAATAAAATCTAATAATTGGAACTGTCTAGTTTTATTGCCAACAGTTGTAAATGAACCCGTGTCTGCATATAAACCCAACAGTGCATCATATTGTGACTGTGACAATGTAGTTAATGGAAATTGTTTTTTAAATGCTCTTTCTTTATCTTTAAATTCTTCTATCCATATTGTGTATGCTTCGGCTTCAGTTAGTCCGTCACTGGTCAATCCTATTGTTCTTTTGTAACCAATAACAGAATTCTTTGAGTAGCCTAACCATTTTGCAGTTCTAATTTTAAGATTAATTAATTCATCACTTGCCTCAAGTTGTGCCAATGGTATTTGTGTAGTTGTTGCAGTACTATCAAGCACAGTGAACAATCCAAAATCTATGAGATTTTTACTATCAACGGTTGATTGTAAATTAAAACTTGGCATTATATAATGTTTCCTTTACCTGATACAAATGTTTCTTGTACACCACTTACTCCTTGCCACGGATGATGTTCCGGCACTCTACTTGCAGTACTGGTTTTTATGTTAGTGTTTGATATTTGATTCTGTATTGGAGTCTTTATTGCTGAATCAGGTGCTTTGGAACCATTCATATCTATTCTAGTACCTTTAATAATTTGATTGCCTGCTACTAATAAATGATAGTTAACATCAGATTCTATCCTGATATCTAATGCACTGTATACATCAATTGATCCTTTTGTTGTTTCTAGTTTTATTCCATCGTCGCCTGAGCTTTTTATGTTTACTCCTAGTTCTGCTTGCATATTAATACTACCTTTAGCATGTACATTATAGTCGCCTTCAGTGTGCATGCTTATACCTGCCTTACTGTAAACATCTATGTGACCTGCAAAGTCCATTTCTACCCAAGCATCACCTGACTGGTTTGTAATAAAAACAAAACCATTAGTGTCATCCATTAAAATTTGGGCACCACTTTTAGTTCTTAATCTAATATTGTTACTAGCATTTTTATCATCACCGTCGTCCATTGTAAGTACATGTCCTTGGCGTGTTGTAATTCCAAATACCTTACTAGGTGATTCTCTTCTTGCACTACTTTGACTATGTCCTCTAACATAGTCAACACTTAGACCTTGTTGATTTAATACTGATTGAAAATGCTCATCAAGTGGTTTAGTGTCTGCATCATTTGTATCTTTTGCATTCTTTTCTACTGCTGGTCCGCAAGAAGTGCCGTCATCTGTATATACTTGTCCACTTGCTCTACCGCCCATCATTGCATTTCTGTCTTTAGCAATTAATGATCCCATTACAATACCTTGCTCAATACTGCCAGTGTATGCAATTATTACATTTGTTCCTACTTCTGGCGGTTGTGGCCACAATCCATAACTTGTCGGTGCTTGTGCTTCTTTTGTTTCATCATCTCCACTGTCTTGTATTTTTGTATGTCCACCATAAGGTGTAGCCAATAAACATACTCTTTCTGATGTCTTTGCACCAAATTCGGATATGCGTACAGTTATTCTACCTGTATATAAACTATCAGAATTATCAATAACTTCGCCTACATATATTCCACTTAGATTATTAATTCCAACTTCGCTACTTTGTTTGCCTCTATTTGAAACACTAGTGCCATCGTGTTTTATTAATCCTGCCATATTATACTCCTGATATTTCTATTATTTTTGGTAACAGTAATGCTGTATTTGAATTAACATCTTTGTATCCATTTAATGTTTGTGTGAATCGTCCACCTTGAAATCTACTTTCAATTGAAACTAATTTATAAACACCTGTGCTTATTGGATCAATTTCACCTTTAATTTGTTCTGTAAGTAACTTGTCTGCATTTGGATTGAATTGTAAAAAAGTTATTAGTGCATCTTGTTTAGCATGATCAATAGGTACAAGTTTTCCTTTTACTATTGCTTGCATATTACCCATCCAATGTGGGTCACCTTTAATTTCCATATTAAAGTTTAGTGCGTCATATTCTCGCTTTGCCATATCTTGTAATCTACGTGCAATTGCTGAGTCATCTGCTAGGTATTCAGTTACTTGTGCTTTTTCAGCCGAGTCTGCTTTTGCAACACCACCAACTACTGGATTAAAATAAGATACATCAGTTGACGATTGTTTTAAATCTGATATAAACAACGAGTCAGTTATTTCTGCTGGAGAAAATTGTTGATTGCCCTCGCTATCCTTTCCTGCTAGATATGTAGCAGCACCTGGTTGGTCAACTACAAAGAATAAATTATTTACATCTATTTGATAATTTATTACTTCTGTATTTAATCCTGAGTATAGATATGTATAACTTTTCTCAATAGGTAGTGTTTTAAATCTGTTGGCCTGGTATTGACTATCAGCGAGCTTTCTATTACTTTCTGCTATACTAGGATCGTTTCCTGCATCACTGTATGCAATTTTAATTTCGTATATAACTAGTATAGGTTCTACGTTACCGTAGTTTCCTGATTTATTCTGATTCATTGTCCTAGGCGGATACTTAAAGGTCGGTTCAACAACTATGTGCGGAGTTAACCCAGCCTTGTTTGCTTCAATAACCCATTGTGTCCAAGCAGGGCAGTTATTTTTTATTGTTTTTTCAAGCCACATACCGATGTTAGTTTCTCGTTCTGCAGTGGTTGTGTTTTTATCTGTGTCAGCTATATTTGTGCCTGTTTTATTACTAGTAGATGGGTCCGATGTACCTGCAAAAGGTTTGCTAGGTAAGTGAAACCAATCAAGTGCCTTGCCGTTAACTTTTGTAGCTGATCCTGGGCGTTGGTATATTCCCTTGTCAAAATTTATTTCAATTTGTTTAGGAACAACTTCGCCTGCTTGTTTACTAAATGGTCCCATTTGATCCCATTGAGAATCGTTGTATTCTTTTTCAAAGCCTCTAACAAAGTCTTCTATAGTTTTAATATTCTTAACAGTTATATCAGTATCCAACACGGCCTCTGTTTGTGCATGTTTAAGCGCCGACCATGCAACAACATTATATCTTGTTCCTTCTGGTCCTGTAGTGCTTCTTATCTGATTAATCTTAACTGGATATAAAAACGCACCTTCGTGTATTACACTTGCACTAGTTTTTGGATCTCTTCCTAAGAATTCTAATTTTAATATAAAGTTTTGTGAATATAAATTAGCAGGCTTGCCAAGTCTCTTACCAGCAAGTAATACTTTATCCATAAATGTAAATCCTAAATTTTCAAATATATCAAATTGTATTATCCCCGGTGTAGCATTACCGTGTCGTTGTCCGGGTGTTACTGTTGCTAACGACATAAAGTTATCTAGAGTAAATTCAGTTGTTACTCCTTGTCTAGCAATAATAAATGCTTGACTGTTATTCAATGCACTATCATCGTTTCCTATTAAGTTAGGATTATTCCAAAGGTTGTTGTCAACAACATATAAGGTCCAACGATATGTGGGACTATCAACTGTACTCATCCAATTTGGCGTAACACTTTCTGTTACAATTTCATTTTTTGTTAACTTTTTAATGTCTGCAGATTCTTTAACAGTAGTTGTATCATCAGTAAATCCTTGTTCTACATCTACTTGTTCTCCAAATTTATCACTGTCAAAATCTTTATCTTGTTTTGCAAATGTAACATCTGATGCAGGCTTACCATTTGCCATAGCTACACCATTTGTAAGTACGCCATCTGTATATTTTCCATCATTGCCTACACTAGCGCCTTCCATTTCTGCTATTGATTTTATTAAGTCTCTAGTTAGTTGTGGGTTATCTCGTAAACTGCCTAAGTCGGCAAATGGGTTAACATCTAAATCTTTTGCTACTTTGTTTATGTATGCATCTGTATCGTTTTCATTGGGTGGCGCCCAACGACTAATAATGTCTGCTACTGAATTGTTTCCATGCTTTTCTTGGCTTGTGTATAAATTCTTAGCAACTGCTCGTACACCATACTCGGGTTGATTAAAATTAACAAAGCCAGCATTGCTGCCATTGGCGCCCTGCCAGTTATCTCCGCTTGTTCTAATGTTTCCTGGATTGTTGTTTCTATCTGCTAGTGTACCGTTGCTTGACATGTTATGAGAACCTTGTAGGAACTTTAATTTTTAAATCTGTTTTAAAATCTAAAATAGGATCTACTAATTCGTCTTGATTGAATAAAGCAAACACCCACCATAGTTTTGCATTACCATATAAATCATATGCTAGTAAATCTGGCTTCTCGTTATATTTTGCATCCAATGTAATGGTTGTAGTTGTTGTATTATCTATGTCTATACTGTTAACATCCAATACATCTAAGTATTGATCATCAAGCTGTGTATCTCTATATAAACTGTCTGTTCTGTATGTTGTCATTAAATAAATCCTCCAGAGTTTCCACCTTTTAATAATGAACCACTTGCAAAGTTTCTAATATTAAATTGATCTTTAACTGCCTTGGGTGGTAGTTGTGGTACTAGTTCAAGTGATATTAGTGATAAGGTAGGTACTGCATGCTTCTCGCCATCAACATCAAATTCTACATAATCTGTATCTTCTGGTAATGTGTATGTAAAGCTTCTAATAACACATGGAACATTTTGTGCATGTATTGATCCGTAAGCACTAAACTTTAAAATAGGTGGTGGGGTACCTGCTCTTGCTCCTGCTTGCGATCCAAAATCAGACTTTGTACATGATTTAAAGAAATGCAAAGCGGCTCCGGCGTAACGAGCTTCTTCATCTGTATTAGCAGGAAATAATGCTGTAACCGACATTGGTGGATTTGGAGTATTAATATAGTAATTCTGTTGATAAATTGAGCCCGTTACATCATATGTTCCGTAGTTTGCACTGTGTGACATTTGAATAGTTGGGGTAAGTGGAAATTGTACACCACCTTTTTGTAGAAGAGGTTTTAGTATTCCCAATGTAAAAAATGGTTTACCTTGTTCTTTAAGTACTAAACTTGCTTTGTTTGTTACACCTGCCATTATGTTAACCTCGCTTCTATAAATTTAAAAATCTGTTCATTGTATTTTCCAAAGAACTTAGTAAATGCTTGCTTTTTAGCTTCTTCGTTGCCTTCGCTTGCCATATCTGCACGGAAGTCACTTGCACTCATTCCACCTTGCATTAGTGGTGCTACATATACATAGCCTCTTTCTTGTGCAGTTGGAATCAATTCATTCATATCTTTTGGTAATTCATGTAAGAATCCTTCGCCACCTGTTGCAAGTCTACTTGCATCCTTTTCACCATATACAAGTATCTGTGCAGTAGTATTTGCATCTCTACCAGCAGCATTCATATCTGGTCTGTATGGGTTTGTGTTGATAATTTTATCTCCAGGTATATTAAACATCTTATTCATAATGCTTGCTTTTTCATCAAATGTAAATGGATTTTTGCTTAATTCACCTCGTTGAAGATCGGTAAGTTTTCCACCTGCATCAGTTTTTGTAATAAGTCCTTGCACTTTTGCAGACACCATTGTGGCGATAAATACATTATCCGCACCAAACTTTTGAACCAGATGTTTATAAACATCGTGATGTCCTTGGTGCATAGGTTGGAAACGACCGCCATAAAATACAGCTATGTTGTCAACTCCCTCTTTTAAAACATGTTCAATTAACATAATTACTTCTCCGTTCGTAGTATTTATCTAATTGAAAAAACCGGTTGACATTTAGGCCCAATATGCCGTATAATACTAATTACATAAAGGAAATCTCAAGATATGAATAAACCAAAAAAGACTTTTTACTTAACAAACAAAGACTTGTTAAGAGAAATACACAATAGTAAAATGACGTATTGTTGGACACATGACGAAAACTATACACATTTTGATCTTATTGTAACAGGTTTTGATGAAATTACTCCGGAAGCAGTTGCTGAAGCAAAACAAAACAGAGCAACAAGACTACAAAAACTAGCTCATCAGGTAGAAGTTGCCCGTTGGGAAAAAGGATTAACAGGCAAAAAGACTAAGCCAAGAGCGGCTGATTTTGCAGTAGATGTTGAAACTATTAAAGATGACGACATTGTAGTAAGGGTAATGACATTTGAACATGTACCAGAAGAGAACAGAAAAAATAAACCAAAGACTGAAGCAGACTTACATGCTAAATGTAACTTTCCTCCTTTTAAACACTATGCAGTAATTAATAAGGAATGGACAGAAGTAGCAAGAAGTCATTGGGAAGGCGGCAAAGATAATGGACATTTTAATGTTCATCATGGTCAAACAAACGATATGTTAGCAAAGATGTATATTAAACTATGCGAGCGTTATAGCATGCGTGGTAACTGGAGAGGTTACACATATGTAGACGAAATGCGTGGACAAGCATTATTGCAACTAGCACAAATTGGCTTACAGTTTAATGAACTTAAATCACAAAATCCATTTGCTTATTATACTGCAGCAATCAATAATAGTTTTACAAGAGTGTTAAACTTAGAAAAGCGTAGTCAAAATATCAGAGATGACTTACTAGAAGAAGAAGGATTAAACCCAAGTAGCACTAGAACATTTAATGCTGAATGGGAAGCTCATATTAAAAATGAGACTAAGAAAAAAGAAATGAATCCTACAGTTAAAGTAACAAACTATAAAGTACCAGAAGTAGACAACGAAGAAACTGGAGAATAAATGTTTTTTGATAAGGCAGTAATTTTTACTGATATTCACTTTGGCATGAAGAATAACAGTAGACATCACAATCAGGATTGTGAAGATTTTATTACATGGATGATCGAGGAAGCACATAAACGAGGCATTAAAAAATGTTTCTTTTTAGGCGACTGGCATCATAACCGTGCAAGTATTAATGTTAGTACACTAAATTACACAACTAGTAATTTGCGTAAACTCAGTGAATCATTTGAAGAAGTTATTATGATTACAGGCAATCACGATTTATATTATCGTGAGAAGCGTGAGATACATAGCTTATCAATGATCGAAGAATTTAAAAACATTAGAATGATAAACAATGAAATGTTTATTGAAGATGGTGTTGCGTTTATTCCTTGGTTATGTGATGACGAGTGGAAGAAACTAAAAGAGATTGATTGTAAATTTATGTTTGGGCATTTTGAATTGCCTAGTTTTTACATGAATGCACTTGTACAAATGCCAGACCACGGCGGACTTAAAGCAGAAGATTTATCAAGACCTGAGAAAGTTTTTAGTGGACACTTCCATAAAAGACAAGAGCGTGGTAATGTAATTTATCCAGGTAACTGCTTCCCACACAACTATGCTGATGCATGGGATGATGATAGAGGATGTATGTTCTTAGATTGGGATGGCACAATTGATTATCAAGCATGGCCAGATGCACCAAAGTATCGTACACTAACATTAAGTAAACTAATTGATAACCCAGACAAGTTCTTGGGATCTAAAACACATGCTCGTGTTAGTTTAGATGTAGGCATTACATATGAAGAAGCAAACTTTATTAAAGAAACATTTGCTAAACAATATGACTTGCGTGAGATTACTCTTATGCCAAGTAAAAAAGAAGAACACACACAAGACTGGAATAAAGGTGTAGACATTCAAGTAGAAAATGTAGACACTATTGTATTGTCGCAATTAGAATCAGTACAAAGCGATACTATCAAGAAACAAATACTAGTAGACATTTATACAGGACTAACAACTTAAACATGCTAATAATTAAAAATATCACTGTAAAGAATTTTATGAGTGTGGGCAATGTCACACAGGCAGTTCACTTTGACAACGCAGGCTTAACACTTGTGTTGGGTAACAACTTGGACTTGGGTGGCGATGGCTCTCGTAATGGTACAGGTAAAACTACTATTGTTAACGCACTTAGTTATGCACTATATGGTGCTGCACTTTATAATATTAAAAAAGATAACTTAGTCAACAAAACCAATAATAAAAACATGATGGTTACTTGTGACTTTGAAATGAACGGACAGGCGTATAGAATTGAACGTGGTCGTAAGCCTAATGTATTTAAATATCTAATCAATGACATAGATAACAACGAAGGCATTACAGATGAGATGCAAGGTGAAGGTAGACAGAGTCAAGCAGTAATTGAACAACTACTAGGTATGAGTCATACAATGTTTAAGCACATTGTTGCACTGAACACTTACACTGATCCATTCCTAAGTATGCGAGCAAACGATCAGCGTGAAATGATTGAACAGTTGCTAGGTATTACTAAACTTAGTGAGAAAGCAGACATACTAAAAGACCTTCTTAAAGGCACTAAAGATAGAATTACAGAAGAAACATTTAGAATCAAAGGCATAGAAGATGCTAATGATCGCATTGGCAGTAGTATTAAAGATTTAGAGCGTAGACAAAAAACATGGGCTACACAACTACAAGAACGCATACAAGAAAACACTAGCGAACTGGCTGCATTAGAACACATCGACATTGATGCTGAAATAAAAGCACACGAAGAATTTACAAAATTTAATGAAAAAAAGAATCAAATAGATACATTAACTGCCGAGATTGCTAGACTAACAAGTAGTGTTGAGCGTGAGACTAAGCGTTTAACTAAAGCACAAACTGATCTAGATTCAACATTAGAACACAAATGTTATGCGTGTGGACAAGAAATACACGACGAACAACATGATAAAATTGTTGTACAAAAAACAGAACTTGTAGATGAAAGTCAAAAACATTTAGACGATGATAATCAATTAATTACAGAATACAATACTGCAATTGCAGACTTAGGAGAGCTAGGTGTTGCACCACGCACAGAGTATAACACACTACAAGAAGCATACAAACATCAAAGCAAAATAGATAAGTTACAAACTGCATTAAATAATGCTAAAGAAGAAACAAATCCATATATAGAACAAATTGATAGTCTAACAGAAACTGGCCTACAAGAAGTAAATTGGGCAGAGGTAAATAGACTTGAGGAACTAAGAGAACATCAAGACTTTTTATTAAAACTATTAACTAACAAAGATAGTTTTATTCGTAAAAAGATTATTGAACAAAACTTGCAGTTCTTAAACACACGATTAGAATATTATATTACACGATTAGGTTTACCACATGAAGTACAATTCCAAAGTGACCTAACTGTAACTATTACACAACTTGGACAAGACTTAGATTTTGATAACTTGTCAAGGGGTGAGCGTAACAGATTAATACTTGGACTAAGTTGGAGTTTCCGTGATGTCTTTGAAAGTATGAATCACCCTATTAACTTTGTTTGTATAGACGAACTAGTTGACAGTGGTATGGATACAATTGGTGTAGAAAGTGCATTGGGTGTATTGAAGAAGATGGAACGTGATAGAGAAAAGAATATTCTACTTATTTCACATAGAGATGAGCTAGTTGGTCGTGTACAAAGTGTATTGCAAGTTACTAAAGAAAATGGCTTCACTACATTTAATACAGAGATAGAAGTAATTGATGCATAAATTGTATGACGATGAAGTACAAATTGAATTAGAGATATCAGATCCTACGTATGTATTACTACATGCACCAAACACAATAAACGAATCAACTTTAGGTGTAGACACATTAGAGATGATTAGGAAAACAGTCAATGAGTGGGTTGAAGAAGAACAACGGTAAATGTCCGTGGACTTACAACAATGAAGTTGTAGATGAACTTCCTGCTGACTGCGAAGGATTTGTTTATCTAATCACAAATACTACTAACAATCGCAAGTATGTTGGTAAGAAACTAGCAAGATTTAAAACAACAAAGCCACCTCTTAAAGGTAAGAAAAACAAAAGGCGTGGAACAAAAGAAAGTGACTGGCAAACCTATTGGGGTTCATCAGATCATTTAAATGCAGATGTATTAACAATTGGCGAAGAAAACTTTACTAGAGAAATATTACATTATTGTCCTAGTAGAGGCGTACTAAGTTATATGGAAGCAAAAGAACAATTTGACCGTAGAGTATTAGAAACCGATGAATACTATAACGGAATAATTAATGTAAGAATAGGTAGTTCTAAAATTCTTACAGAACACTTGAAAAAAGGTTGACAACGAACAACTTTTTTGTTATTATAACAAAAGTAGCGTTTTAACTTTGTTTGAAGCAAATAATTAAAGCATCAGATAATTAATAGTGTAAAACCAAAACTCACACAGACATAAAGTCAAGCAATTACTGGCACCGTTCAAAACACAATCAGGCTAATAAAAACTAACAAAGGCTTCAAAGCTCCGATTGGTCGGCATAGGTCGACTCACCTTGAGGTTACGAATTCACGTGACTAGATACTGGTGTGCTTAACAATGTCAATACACTGATTTGACAAATCAAAATGATCAAGCTCTACGAACGCTCGTAACTTGAGGATAGTCCAAAAGTCGATACCATGGCTCCGGATGTTTCTGCGTTAGAAAAGCAGTATGTAATAAGGGTACAGCGTAACCGCCCTTCCTAGGTGTTAAACTAGGTTTACTATGGTAATGTGGGTGCTGTTCTATGTCAAGAACTCAATTTACACTTGGCCCTTAGTAGGCTAAGTGTGAATAAAATATCTTGTCAAGTAACCATTATAATAATCACATAAATAAGTATAAGAACTAATTAAAAAAAATAGTTTTTATCTAAGACAATTAACTAACATAAAGAAGCGTAAGCATAAACAGTGAACAAAGCGTTAGCTTTGTGAAACTGATGATATCGTAGATATCAATTACATGAGAGAACAATAACACATATGACGTTGGACGAATTTCAGAGTAAATTTTTAGAGTTTACTGAAAAGCAAGTTGAACCCCTTAAAGATGACGGATATCCTGTATGTCCCTATGCTAAGAGTGCCAGAATAAAACGGGCATTGCAGTTCATTGATGGTCGCGATGATTTAACAGTTATGGATACCTTTGATCCTGAAACATATCAAATGGGTATTGTTTGGTTAGGTGATATTGATGATATTACTCCTGTAGAAAAAATTTGCGAGGAGTACTCAAAGAAAAATCCACATCTCTTATACTTTACTAGTACAAGACAAAGTGGACATTTTGTTAAGAACTTTACGGATTGTGTGTTTATTCAACGTGCTAACGACTTGTTAGAAAAACGCAAACACTTACATGATAATACAAACTATTACGATAGTTGGCCTGAAGAATACTATAAACTAATAATGGGTCATTAACTATTTTCTAGATTTATTAATTTCTTCAACTCTATTATTCATTCTCTCAATTAACAGCTTAATACTGTCAACCGGCATAGTCATTATGTCTTGATAGCTTATAGCACCTTCACTACGAATTACTATATCTAAATAGCTACCTTCTGTGGCTTTCAAGTTTTTATTATAACTTTCTATTAAGGTAATAATTTCTTCGGGTTGACGAGAAGATATCAACCCCCGAAAAAATTTGCAATATCCAAATCTACACCAGTTTTCCAACTGTGTCCACAGTCTTGGCAGTTAGCATTAAATTCAGTTTCTAATCCACTTTCACTTAATTCTTCTACCTTTCCTCTGATTATTTCATAATCTGTTTTGGTGATATTTTGTAACCATTCACGAATTGTGTCTTTGTCTGTGATTAAGTCAGTTTCTTTGCCTTGCACACTTACAATACTATTAGTAATTAAACTAACAGTGAGCTCTGCTATTTCAACAAATGTTTTTCCAAACAATTCCTGACGCATAATATCATCAAGTTTTTCACTTGCTAATCCTTGTATCATTTTGTTTTGTTTAATTTGTTGAATCTGTAGCATAGTTCTATCTTCTAAAGTATACGGATTGCAAACAATCTTAAATTCGCTAGGCAATGTTACACTTCGTTCAACTGATTCAGATTTGGTCTTTGATAACATAATGTTTGCATCTAAAGTTAATTGATTATCAAAATCACACTTTGGACACTTAACATCTATATCAATTTCTTTACCATAACTTGCTTGTCTAATCCCTACTAAGAGTACAAGTAAATCGCTTACTGGCATTGTTTCTGGATTTTCAATGTCAGGGCAACAACTTCTAATCAAACTTATTGTAGCTTCTCCGTTAAACAACGCATCTGGTGTTTTAGTTATAAGCTCGTCCCTTGCTGTCATGGCATACACGGCTAGCTCGCCATCTATACTAAGTTTAGGCTTTGTTTTATAAAACTCACCTCCACTTGGTAATGGGATGTACAATGCAGGCTTTCTATATGCTTGAATTAATGGGTTTGTCATAATTTGTATTTCTCCAATTATCTACATAGTTTATGATTTCCATAAATAGTAGTATATACAATAGTATTTATCTGAATTAAAATACCACTTAATTGGAATAACATGGATCAAACAATATTTAACTCAATTTTATCAGCATTGCCACGTTGGGCAACTGAAGATACTATGCAATCTGTAAGCACTGACATGCAACAACAGAATGTTAATATGGCACATGTGGCTGCAATTTTAGGTAAAAAAGATGCGGCTGCAATAGCAGAACTGGCTCGTAATGCAGAAAATACTGAGCAAGAATCTAATAAACTTGGAAAAGCATCAGTAAAGGCTGCAAAAATATCTGCAGGCGCAATGTCAAAGATTATGTCTGAGGCAGATCCTGCTAATGCAGTAGCAGAACTTTCACATGAAGCAGCAAAATTATTAGCAAATGCTGGTATTGGATTATCCAACATGGGTTCTGGTCTTGGTAAGTTTTCAGCAGTTATGAAAGGTGTAGCCAGACATGCAGGCACTCCGCTTGTAGTAGGAACAGGGCTGGGTGTACTTTTTGCAAGACTATTAACTGAACAAGAAAAACAAGCACGACAATTAATTGAGTTTGGAGCCGTAGTTGCTGACACAGAACACTGGACAAATTTAAGATATGCTACTAGAGACTTAGGCATGGGTTTAAAAGATTTCCAACAAGTAATGTCAGAAGCGAAACCTTTTATTGTTGCTGCACAAGGTAGTGCATTCGAAGGATCTTTAAAACTAGCCGAATTTGCAAAGTCAGTTGATCAAGATAAAACATTTAGAGACTTTGGCATGGGAATACAAGACCAGACTAGGTTTATTGGACAAGAACTTGAAACATTATACGAGTTGGGCGAAATTACTTCATTTAATGCTAGTACTAAAAAACGATTAATAGAATCATATGCATCAGCAAATAATCTTGCATTGTTTACAGGTGATGTATTTGGAATGCAAAGAGAAGAAGCACTAAGACTCAGAGACGAAGCAAGAAACAATGTTGAGCTAAGATCTGGATTAGCCCAAAACAAACAAGTCATTGAAGAAAGATATGGAAAATTAGCGGCAAAAAATATAGCCGATGCAGCGGGCGTTGTTAAAGTATTAAACACACAATTATTAGGACCAGAATTTGCAGACACTATGGAAA
>Ga0208133_1000452_pt1 | contig 16014 bp, 35 predicted proteins | sample ColrivemetaGS535_FD_187595 | JGI IMG/M metagenome (GOLD analysis project Ga0208133, IMG submission 187595) | Estuarine microbial communities from the Columbia River estuary, USA - metaG S.535 (SPAdes) (version 2) | ecosystem: Environmental > Aquatic > Marine > Intertidal zone > Estuary | place... | reverse complement strand
CCATATAGCGTTGGAGAAAAAGGGTCTTACGGTTGCTCAGGTTACCCAGCCGTTAAAGACGACGGAACAGTAATGGGTTGCCACAAGACAGCTGAAGAAGCTGCTAATCAAATTTATGCCATCAATGTTAGTGAGGGCAATATCGATCCTAAGTCTGCTCATTCTGGAATGGACGATGAAGAAGACGAACGCACTGGTCGTCACCGCAATGAGATGCACAAGTATGCTATTGCTGAAGGTGACTACGTTATGGGACAAACCGTTGAGGGTATGGTCATTGGTCAGGTAGAGCACGTGATGCTTGAAGGTGGCACATATGGTACACCAAACACTGAGTACGCAGTTGAGTCAACACCAGAGAACCCAGCAATGGCTGTAAGAATTTTTGAAGAAGAAGATGGAATGTACTACCCAACAGCATACTCAATCGGTATGTTGATGATGGATGCACAAAAGATTCCAGACCTTCCAATTGGACAAGATGAAGACGAAGAAGACGATGATATGGATATGATGGCTAAGGCAGATACATACACTCCAACAGGAGGAATGAAGGCTGCCGCACGTCGTGCCTTGAAGTGGAAGGAAGACGGCAAGGCTACAGGTGCAGGAACTCCAGTTGGTTGGGGTAGAGCATCTGATATTGTCGCAGGACGAGCAATGTCTCTCAGTGTAGTTAGACGTATGTACTCCTTCTTCTCACGCCACGAGGTAGACAAGAAGGGTAAAGACTTTAATAACACTGCTAATCCTAGCAATGGTCGCATTATGTGGGACGCTTGGGGTGGAGATGCAGGATTCTCTTGGTCACGAGGAATCGTTGAACGTATGAGAGACAAGGCACTGTTTGCTGACTTTGGAAAAGACTACACAAAGTCTCAGCGAATGGTTGTTAAAGCAATTGGCGTAGGCTCTATGGTTAGCTGGAATTCTTCTGGCGGTAGAGCAAGCGGAAAGATTACCAGAATTATTCGTAATGGATCTTACAATGTTCCAGGTACAGATGTAACAATCAATGGTACTCCAGATAACCCTGCTGCAGTCATTCGTCTATACCGTGACGGAAAACCCACCGACACAATTGTTTCACACAGAATGAACACTTTACGTTCAGCCTAGACTTGACAACTGTTCTCATTTGCTGTAGAATATAACTACAACACTAACGCATTAGGAGAGAAATGCACGAGGAACACGCACACGAAGGCGAGACCCTTTTAGATACAATTATTGAAGTTACATTCGGACTAGAGCATATGGCTGCAGAGTTTTTCTGGAATGCTGTATTTGTTCTTGTAGGTTTTGCAGTATCTAAAGCAATTGCACTTCGCAAAATTCACAAATACATTGACGACAAGCACGGTATCACACACAAGGAAGGTTACTAATGATTCAACCATTAGAAGACAAAGTAGTTATTAAAACTATTGAAGAGGCACAGGTAACAAAGTCTGGAATTATTATTACAGGCGATAAAGAAAAGCCACAAGAAGCTCTTGTTGTTGCTGTAGGTACAGGAGTAACGACTAAAAATGGCGTACACGTCCCTATTCCATTGAAGGTGGGGCAAAAGGTTATCTTTGCAAAATACAGCGGTACAGAGATTCGTCACGATGATCGGGACTATGTAATCATTTCATACAACGACATCATTGCAGTTTTAGAAGGTGAAGAAGATTAAGATCAGCGTACTTGACAAAGGATATGTTCGTATTGTTGATCAGCTTGGCAATGATACATCTGTAGTAAATGCTGCTCGTGTATCCTACGACAAAGAATCGAAAGGTTTTGATGAAAAAGATGCAAAACTATTACAGTTTCTTATTCGTGAAGGTCACACAAGCCCATTCCGACACGCTGCTCTCACATTTGAAGTGTATGCACCACTATTTGTAGCACGTCAGTGGTGGAAGTATGCGGTGGCATCTACACACATCGACGACCAAAATGGCTGGAATGAGTCCTCACGTCGTTATGTCACTGAAGATGAAGAGTTTTATATTCCACAAGCAAACGAGTGGCGTAGCAAGCCTGAGAACAGCAAACAGGGTAGCGGTAAGCCAGTAGATGAAGAGATTGGTGCAGACTATACCGTAATCCTTAAGGGTATGATTAGGACTGCCGAGAAAGCGTACCACACTGCTATGGAAGATGGTATTGCACCAGAGCTTGCACGTCTATTCCTTCCTGCATACGGCATGTATGTACGCTGGCGTTGGACTGTATCACTTCAGGGAGTAATGACATTCCTTGACCAGCGACTGGGGCATGATGCACAGGTAGAAATTCAGGAGTATGCAAAGGCAGTTCGTAATCTATCTGCACAAGCATTCCCTGCAACATTTAGAGCAATCAATGGGGTATAATACTATTATGGAACAAGAAGGTGCAAACAGTTATCCTCGTGCATATTTCGGGGAAACTATTCCTATACAAGAAAATACAGAGATGGTTGTTATTGGTCAAACACCAGTAGCACCATCAAAAGGAGAAAATAAAATGGTAACGGTAAAACGTAAAAGAATTAGCCCACAGCTATCTGCACAAAAGAAAGCTGAACGAGTAAAGAATGCATTATATGCAAAACAAGAAGCCAAACGTGCTCCAAAAGTACAGGTTGATCAAGGAATGGTTCTTTGGACCTGGATTGTTGGTATTGTGATTGCTTTTGTATCATCTGGGATAGTGTCATTTAATGGCATCACAGCAGTAGCAGAGTACGTAGGATTATCAGCACCGTGGATGGCAACACTCTTCTTCTTCTTTATTGAGTTGATGTATGTTCTATTCCTCATGGCTTATTTAGTTCTTCGATCTCGCATTGATGAAAATGGCAAGCAAGAACGATCTGCTGGAGCTTTATGGGGTATGATTATGTTTGGTGCTATTGCAGTTGCTGCTAATGGTTTCCACACTCTTGACTTCTGGCAGTATGAATGGACTAATCCACAAATGTGGGCAGGTGTCATTCTAAGTATTGCTGCTCCTATTGCTATTATTAGTGCCTCTAAGATGGCTTCTAGAGTAGTATTTGCTAAGTCTATACAGCTCTAGTTTAACTGGGGCAGTAGCATAACTGGTAAATGCAATACTCTTATAAGGTATCGATAATGGGTTCAAGTCCCATCTGCCCTACGCCCTTGTAGCTCAGAGGAAGAGCAGCAGGTTTCTACCCTGCGTGTCGCTGGTTCGATTCCAGTCAGGGGTTCTCGTATTTCGAAGGCTCGTCATACTTACCTTTTAGAAATTCATTATAGATAAGATCAAAGTTATCATCGTGACAAGATATGTAAAGAAGATCTTCTAGATCATCGTCCTTGTCTTTAGTTTCAATCTTGTCAAGACTATAAACCTTTACATCGCTCTCTCTATTTCCGCCTACTCCAACAAAGTTTCCATACATAGATCTCCATAGACCCTGTGTGTCAATAACTTCGAGAAGGTTCTTTTTATCCATCTGCATTGGAACGTGTAGTTCATAATTTAATGGATTATTTATTTTCATTTTTTCTAAGACTCGTCTGGTAATGTTTATCATTCGTTGGTATCCAAGATTTTTTTGTTCAGAGTCTGCGTAGACATCCATTGTTTCTCTAAGAGTTCCCATGTGTACTGGTTCAATTTTTTCTACCTTCTTGATAGTGAAGAAATCATCATTCATTAACACAAAATCATTACTAATTTCATCATTCAAACAGACAGCCTTCAGCTGGTTCCTAACGTTGAGGTATCCTCTTCCAGTCTGTTCTACATAAATGTAGTCTCCTATATACCAGTCAGGCTTTCCTCCAACAACCCAGATTCTTCCAGGTGGCAAATTTGCAACGGTAGTTCTAATGGAGTATCTCAATTCTTCGTTATCTCCATTGCGGCATACATATACGTAATCCAAAATTTACTTCCAATCTCTTTCTTATATTATAACATCAGGTATAATGGTATTAATGTCAATTACAGAGCAACTTCCAGCCCTCCAAAAATATAAAGAGGACCAGGGATGCTCTGACTGCGGATTAAATTACCCTCACTTTATCCTAGAGTTTGATCACAGACCAGGAGAACGTAAGTTTGGCAACGTCTATCGTGTACTAAAGAAGTACGGTTCAGATAAGGCATGGGCAGAAGTAAAGAAATGTGACGTAGTATGTTCTAACTGTCACAAACTAAGAACACATGGTAGAGAACAAGAGCTATTAGCTTCTTAAGATACGATCTAAAGCCCAGTCAAGCACTGCTATTGCATCGTGATCGGATCGAATTTGTTTTTCTTTTATAATATCTCTAATGACTGCAATGATGCGAGCACGTTCTTCCTCCACACCAGCCTGATAAAGTTCTATTAAATGATTTTGAACAATCAACATATGAACTGTACCATCTCTGCTAATGTTTTTATCCATACAACAATTGTACACCATGTCTGGTATAATGTATGTATGACATTTGAATACCCAATATTCCCAGACCGTACCTACAGTATTGAAGTAGACGGACAAAAGTTTTACATCACAGGTGAAAACCTTATCGCACTAGCACTTGACAAACTCAACGAATCGTGAGATAATAGGGGTATGAGAAAAATATTCATACCAACACCTCGCAATATCAAACGTAGAGACGAGCTAATGATGAAGCTTGGTGCTCGTCGCATGAAGGAACGCCTAGTGAACCTTGTTGAAAGTCGCATGGAGAACGGTATCTTTGAGGCTGAGGCAGCTTATAACCAAGGACACCCAGACATTGGGCAGTACCTTAGTGGGGCTGTCGCTGCTTGTAATGCAATTATTGGTTCTATCAGAAAGAATGATTTTTAATGTATAAGGAGATTCCAATGGACAGTTTTGAAAACAGAGATCGTGAAATTGTTAATGCTGTAATTCACGAAGGAGAGATGCGACAGGCAGAAAAGATTGTAGCACTTCTTGAACGTAAAATTACAGAAGCATATGCTGACAACAACAAGGAGTTAATCGACTTCCTTGAAAATCTTATTGTAGAAATTGAGGGCATTTAATGGCTAAGACAATCGTACACTTTGGTTCGCCAGAAGGAACTACTTATGGAGAGACTAAAAAGATTATTATTGTAAAGGAGTCAAAGGGTGAACACTCAGGTTGAAATGCGTGTAGGTGGAAACATTATTACTGTTCTCCACATAGCTAGAACTGAAGGTAATCCAGATAAACACGCTATCAATACATACGTTGCAGCATTTCGTCGTCCAGGAGAACAGCCAGATTGGTATGCTAATGATATGGTAGAGTTTACTCACCGTTATGGCGACGGCATTGAAGAGTTAGTCCGTAAAGCATTGAATGCAATTAAAGAAACAGAGGAGCTAGAATGATTCAACTTAAGCATTATGAAACAAAAGAAGTAGTAAGTGTAGAACCAGTTGGCATCGCTAATGGATGGATGCTTTGCATGGGTGGATACACATACGACCTTAGATATTGGAGCCAAGTTGCCTGATCGTAAAGAACGCAGGAACGATAAGCGAATGTTTGATATCCTATTGCGTAAAGCAAAACAGGATATGACAGACTGGGTTATGAAGCTTAACCGTATGCCTAGCCAAGCAGAGATTCTTGCATTTCAAGCAGGGTATATTTCTGGAATGGATAGAGGAGCAAACGATAAAGATTCTACTTCTTGACAAACAAACGCATTAGCGGTATAATAGATACACACAACAAGTAAAGGTTTTAAATTGCAAACATTTCTTCCTCATTCAAATTTTAAAAAGACTGCAGAAGTCTTAGACAATCGTAGACTTAACAAACAAATCCTTGAGTGCTACCAGATTCTAAACGTACTAAGTAATCCAGACCCACGTGCTGGATGGCGTAATCATCCTGCTGTTAAGATGTGGCGTGGTCACGAGTTCTCACTCTTTGGTTACGTAATGGTTATGGTTGAAGAAGCTAAGGCTCGTGGTATCAAGACTGACAAGAATGAAGAAAACCTTTGGGGACTACATGCTAACAACTTTGAGGCATGGGGTACAACTCCTCCAACCTGGAAGGGCAACAAGAAAACTATGAAGCGTATTACTACTACACACAAAGCAAACCTATACAAGAAAGATCCACTGTACTATTGGCACTTCGGAGATGCAGTCAACAGCAAGAACAACAAGCCCTGCTGTGATCGCTGTCAGTACTACTGGGTTACACACGAGGCAGCCTGATGCTTAAATTTGAATTCAACATGCTGGTTCTTAACAGTTCCTTTTCTGAAGAAGATGTTAACCAGATCAATGCATTTGCAGACTATGTACGTGAGCAAGAGCGTGAACGTATTTCCAAGTTGCCACTACTACATGAAGGTTGGGGCGGAACGCACAACGATATTGATTGTATAACCTGTGAGAACATTCGACTTGTCAGGGAAGGGCAGTGATGGAATACTGGTCGTGGACGCTTGCTGTCATAGGTGTAGCTGGCATTTATTTTGTAGGCAAGAAAACTATCTGGGGATGGCTTGTATTGTTATTTAATGAGACTATCTGGATTGCCTATGCACTGATAACCGAACAGTATGGATTTATAGTTTCCGCTGTGGCATATGCTGCTGTATACATTAGGTCCTATCTGCACTGGAAGTCTGATGCAACCGAAGACGCATAAAGTTCTCGGCGGAAAAGTTCGGCGGTAGAGTACCCACGCTTGACAAGCAAGCGATTAATTGGTATAATAGATATAACAAACAAAGGAGACAACATGTACAATAAAGAAAACAAAGAGATTCGACGTGACTATTCGGCTATTGCTGCTTATGGTTGGAAGCAATGGGGAACAAGTGAGCCTACCGTGAAGCTCGTAGTTAATAGCTATGGACAATCGGCAGAGCAGAACCTTTCCATTGAGGAAGTAGGACAGGTTATCGAGATGCTCCAGGAGGCATTGGCAGAAGCATTGGCAGCTAAGGACCACGATCCAATTGAGAATCCTTGGGGAGACGAAACACCTTTCTAATTCGGAGGTAGACGCAAATAGTGGGGGGTAGCATAAGCTGCCCCTCATTTGCTATATACTAATACTATGGAAACTCCCCTAGTTAAACTAGTCCCATTGAAGAAGAAACACACTGTGGATCTATACTTCAACATTGGGCGAAATGATAATGTGTTTCGTAATCTTTTATGGGACACACCACAGTCAGTTCTTGACTATGAAGTGATCGTAAAGCAGATCAAAAAGAATAATCACAAAAGCTTTGCAGTCATAGATAAAAGCACTGATGCTATCGTTGGCACAACATCTTTTGTTGATTACTCCAAGCACGATAAGTCAGCAGAAATTGGCGGTACATTCTATGCAGAATCAGTATGGAGAACTCATGTTAACACCCATACTAAATACCTTATGCTGCAATATGCATTTGAAGAACTTGGATGTGAGAGAGTAACCTTCAAGACAGATGCACTGAATGAACAGTCTCAGAAAGCAATACTGCGTCTAGGTGCTACCTATGAAGGAACCAAGCGTCATAACAAACTACGACCTAATGGAACCTGGAGAGACACTTCATACTTCTCTATTCTTGGAGATGAATGGGATGATATCAAGTATACAATTTTTGGCGGTATACAAAGTGATATGCCTCATTACTTATATAACAATACACCTATAGTAGATACAAACGTACATAAATCTATGTGGTTTTGAGCCTATAGATCTGTTTCCGAACACACCTGATAGCTCGTTATAGACCCCCTTGAAGGCTTGTCAGAGCATAGTTATGCACAGTTTTATCCACAATCATCTTACTGATATGAAAATTATGTGACTGAAAGAGAATGTTTGGAAAGGTGTTTGTGATATAGAACTATATATTGTATGGATCGTAATCCCAAACCACTACATCTAGTGTCCCCAAACCCCCAAATCCAGCTTCTAGCACAGATACCCCCATTTGTCAACCCCTATATATAGTATAAATATGCCCAAAAACCACTATATATTGTGTATAAACATGTCAAAACATTCTATTTTATATCAGAAATATCCACAAATCTGGGAAAAATAATCAAGGGTTCGTAATGTATTTTATATAGGTGTTATATCTTATATAGGGGGAAATGCTTATCTTCAGCTGCCCCAAAATATATATATCAAACCATCTTATTAGACATATCCACATTTCGGGGGTATCAAATAGAAGATCGTAATACCTTTATAGTATATATTACCTATAGGAGATATACCACATCATCTGATACCCTCCAAACTTTCTGGGATTTTTTGGAAAGGGTTCTTAATGTCTGTAAAATTTGGGAAATATATTTGGGAGTTCGTAATGGAGGTTCGTAATAGGATGTTTGTTAGTATGTTATGACATTTGTCGCGCCGCAAAGTTATCCACAGAAAAATCCCCCACCTGTGAATAGATGGGAGATTAGACTATTAGTGTTAGACGGCAGACATAACAGAGTCTAGACTGTCGAAGCCTGTATCCTCAACACCAAGACCAGCAAGCAACAAGTCGAATGTCTCATTGATAAAGCCACTAGCAATTTCTGTGCTGTCCACGATACCCTCGCTGATTGCGTAAGCAAGTGGCAAGCCCATATCGTTGTATTCTACAAAGTCTACAAACTGTGTGTCATTACGATAGTTGAGCCAGAGGTCAGATAGAATCGAACACTTGTCTTCATAGGTAGTCGTAGTCATTTGTCTTGTTCTCTTTCTCATCTCTCAGAATGTCTGCCATAAGCAGAATACGGTTGATAGTTACATTGGGACTGATTTGGTAAACATACATTGCTACCGCTTCCAAATCCAGTCGTAGGTCTGAGATAAGATTACCAAGCGATTTAGCAATCTTCTCCTCATCTGTCATTCTTTTACGCATTTCTCTCCTCAGTCAATTATACCAAAAAAGTGGGGGGAACGCAAGTCCGAAAGGAAATAAGAACCTGCGTCCCACGCCCCACAGTAGAGAGGACCCCCATCGTCTCTACTTATCTAGTACTACATTGTACTAGAGTCTGTTATAACTATAGAAGGGTCCTTACGAATGTGATCGATTTCGATACCCCTCAGAATTTTAGCAATGCGTCGTGTAGGACTCTGGAGCTGTTCTGCAAACACCCACCAGTCACTGCCGTATTCATCCATCGGAAACTGGTCTGCAATCCAGGCAGTCTCATAGAAGTCACACTCAATGAGCACCCCTGTCTCATACTTACGTACACCGTTACCATCAGACTCATAGATGTATGCATCAATAGTTAATTTGTCTGACCACGTAGTGCCAGCCTCTTCACTCCAATCTTCACGGTAGAAGATGTTAAGGTCAATCGTTCTATATCCTTGCATTACTCTTCCTCCTCATTACAATCGTGTCTAAGCATTTCGACTACCTCTTCAGCCTTGCCCATGTTGAACATGCGACCACAGCCACCACAGTCTTCATACGGTTTACTCATCATTCTCCTTAGTAGTGAAAGTCAACAGGGACAAGGAACCAGAGAGTACCAACCTCTACACGTTCCTTATTCATATGAACAGGGTTAGTTGACCAGTTGGCAAGGTCGTAGAAGTAAGAGTTGAAGTCCCACTCACCTTGAGCCATGTCAATAATCTTGCCAAGAGAGTAGAGTTTCATAGAGTAGTCCATAGCACCGTCAAACTCTTCAAAGTAAGAATCAAGATTGATGTTGCTACGCTTCCACGATTCAACGTACTGACGGAATTCTGACATTCGTGCTTCGATACAATCTTTCAGTATCAATTCGAATGCTTCACTATCTTTAGAAGAAACAACCATGTTGATTGCTCCGTCACGGTATGGGTCAGTACCCTGATTAAATCGTCCACCACCAGTTACGAACCAGTCGTACCAAGCACCACCGCCATACTCGTTATCAAGAATGTCTTGGAGTTTTTCTCTAGCCTGTTCAATTGCTTCTTCAGGGCTTTCAGCCTTTACTGCCATGTATTGCAAGACGTGCATTCATTTTCCTTTGTTTGGGGTTACTATCTATTTTACAGCAAGAAGGGGTATTTGTCAAGCACCAAACTTCTCGATTATGTGTTGATATGCCATTACGATACCATCCAAATATTCAGACTCAAAGTCATCATTGATAAGTGCGTGGTTACGACTTTCAATAATTTCTGGCAGTTGTTCGTTTATATACTCAATGATGTTGGGGTCATACTCTTTCATTAGTAGTCCTCAGTATCTTCCATTGTGTAGTCGTGGTCGTCACAGCCGCAACAAGCGAGGCACTCAGCCTTGATGTTGTAGCAAGCATAGACTTCCATATTGGGGCGTTCACAGTTGTAGCAGGTATTCATAGTTACATTATACCCTTGACCACCGACACGAAATGGTCTTCGCATAGATAGCCATAGTCTTCTACATCTCGTTTGGTAGCAGGTTCTTTACACCAAATCATTTCACACACATATACATATGGTTTAGGCATACATTCTCTTATCGTTAGTTACAAATACATCATCAGTCCAGGGTACATCACTAACCATATATCCAAGACGGTTGATAACGTGAACACCAGAAGTGAGATGAGTATAAATACCATCTCCGTCAATCATTGTCCAGATACGCTCATTAGGAATATCTTTTGGAATATCTTTTAGGTTCTCGTAGAATGCTTGCCAGAATACTTCGTCTTCGTTGCTGGCAGGATTGGGGGTAGGCTTATATGTTGCTTCCCATTCGTCCCAAGTAATCATTACTTATCTCCAAAGTTATTGCTGTCATAGGGGTCAATGTATGCTTCCCAATCACCGTTAGGCATATCGTTGTGTTCTTCGATAGCCAACTCAATGGCTTGCTCTTCGCTTTCTGCTTCTACCCAGTAGGTTGCTGAGTATTCTACCTGATATACTTTCACATTACTCCTCGTCCATATACTTGATGAATGTCTTGATTAGGTTTAGTCCCATTATACCGTTGACCACCGACATAGAACTACCGTTTAGTAGTTCATCTATCTTGTCAATGATTTCTTGTTTGACTACTTCACGCTCACTCATATGCTCAACGACCCACTCTCATCGTAGACCTCAGCCTGATATTCATCTTCCCAATCAGTATTCAAGTGCCACTTACGAGCCTCGTCATTGAAAAGGGTAATGAGCATATCCTCAGAAGCATCATCGAATGTACCAGTTGACCATTCATCAGTACCTACCACACCAAACTTGATTTGAGCAGGGTACTCAGCGTGGTCATAGATATAAATCATAACCTTAGTTGTCATCTTCGTCATCTTCCTGTTCTTCTACAGTAACCTCGTACACACCATCATACTCAAGGTTGTCATAGTAATAGCCAAGTTCTTCTGCTTCTGATTGGCTGTCTGCTTCAATCATTCCAGAAAACTTGACAAGGTTTTCTACATAATACTGAGCCATTGGGCTACCTTTCTTTTTAGGGATACCTCTATTATATCGTTGACCACCGACATCAAACTGGGGAAATTCGGGAAACATCGTAATGACTTCGTAATGGTTAGATAATCATTGATTGTTTATTATGTCAGTTTGCCGCGTCGCCTGTGGATAACTCTGTGGAGATCCCCCGAAGGGGGAGGCAGTTTATACTGTTGCCCAGCAGTTACGGATTACACTCCCAGCATAACCGAAGCGACTACACGAGCCAGACGGTTTTTCTCTGCCGTGATAGCAGGGTCAAACCCACTAGCACCAGCCAAGATGTTTTCGGTGTTGCCACCACGAGCAGTCCTGTGCCAGTCAAGGCGTTCGGTGAGAGCGTTGAGCGTTCCCCAAGCAGTACCAGTAATCGTGTTGTTGAATTCTCCAACATAGATGTCGTGGATAAGGTCAATCTTATCGTTGTGCTTCTTGAACGAACCCTTAGCGTCTTTCTCAGGGGCAGGGTAGGCAAGAGAAACAATCTTGTCAAACTCTGAGTTAGTAACCTCAGTCTCAATCATAGCGTTAGCCATAACGGAGAATTCGTCAAGGTAGGTCTGAGCCAAGCCAAGTGCTTCACGAGCAATCTGAACCTTACCCTCGGCAGTCTGAGTGTGACGGATTTTGAATGACTGCTTCACCTTACGGTTAGAGCCAATGCCACCACCAAGAGCGAGATTGAGAGTGTTAGCACACACAACACGGACAGGCGTGATACTTGCCATAATGGAGATAGAGCCATCGTGACTTGTGTTGATAAGCAGGTAGTTGTCAATCTTGTCAGCACGACCATTAGGGTCAAGCGTGATAGAGTTGTCAAGAGCGAGTGAGCCAAAGACTACACGACCACCCTTGATTGAACCAGCAGTCTCCCAGCGACCACCACCGTCAAGCAGGTTGTCACCAAATGTGAACAGGTCTTCGTTCTGAAGAGTGTGGTAGCGTTCTCCAACTACGCCAAGCACATCATTCTGTGTCTTGTCGAATGGGTTGGTACGACAAACAAAGTAGTTAGTCTTGTCAGAGACATAGCCTTCTGGAAAAGCCAGTTCCTCAAGACGAACATTCCAGTTGTCAAGGTGAGCGAGTTTGAGCATTTCGCCTGTGGTAACTTCGTCTTCAAAGACTGTACCAAGTTTGTGCCAAGCAGGTTCTCGCAATGAAGCAAAGGCAACCTCGCCGTTAGCACCGATTTCTAATTCGTGAGCCAATGTATTTCCTTTCGTTTATTGTTGTTGATAGTCTAATTATACACCTGACCACGGACATCTAACTATTCTGGGGAAGATTCTGGGGCGTTCGTAACACAACCGTAATAACTATGTTCTAACAAAGTCGGGCGCGGCTTCGATCCCAGCTAGGCAAACAAAAATCCCCCTACTACCAGCAGTCTATCCAGACCACTTCGCAGGGGGACTTTGTGTGAGAGTTATAATTCGGAATAGAGGATTCATCTCACCATAGCATCTCTACCCTAGACAGTTATCATCTACAAACTGACAAACTCACCCCATCTTTTCAGGGGAAGCGACCTCATAGGGACTCGAACCCTAACCTCTACCTCGACAGGGTAGCGTGATAACCTTTTCACTATGAAGCCTATGTTTCTCTATGTAGTTTGTGTGTGAACAGTTTCGACACTTGTTCAGGTGCTTACCCTGACTAATCCCAGAGGACAATCAGGAGGAACTGTTAGAGGAGTTCCATTACCGTGTTGTAGGTGCTGGCATTGACTTCCTCTTGGTTCGTCATTTTGAGAACTTTGAGGTTCTTTTTGAGCAAGTCCAACTTGGTGGTGTATTCACGACCATAGTGGTTACGCTCGTTAGGGTTGGTAGGCTGTTCTGGTGCTGACGGCAGGGTAAGCAAATCGGTGTTTACCTGAATGTTTACTCCATTACCATAACGACCAGAACCAACACGAACAATAGCGTTGTTGTCATACTCGCTACCAATGTTGGCAGGGTTCTTGATTGCTTCGATAACAGCATTGAGAACCAAGTCTTGGTGTGCGGAATATGCCTTGCGGTATGCTTCCATATCGGCAGGGTATGTAGCCATCTCTGCCTCAATTTTAGCAATAGTATTCTCAACATCAGAGATGAGAGTTGCGGTTGGGATTTTCACGGAGAGTGAACGAGCCATTGGTTTAGTCCTTTCGTTTGACTGTATTATTATTATATCGTGGAGGTACGACATATAACTATTGAGTTGGGTGGGCAGTTTTAGGTGATACCCAGCACAAACAACCGATTACTTGCTGGAAGTAACCGTAGTCCAACGAGGCTGTCCTGCGACATCAAGACGGACACGGAACGAACCGTTTGCGTTCTTGACGATTTCCTGAACAGTACCCGAAACGCCAGACTTCTGCGTGGTGAACGATTGTCCGATTTCGATTGCGTTTGCCATTGTTATTACCTTGCTTCCTTGTAGTGAGCCAACTGTATTGTTTGCTTCGTTATTACTATTATACAGGAAAGGAAAGAGTTTGTCAAGTCTATTCTCAAACTTTTTTATTTATTTTTTGGGGACTTCCGACTTCGTTCCCCTTGCCTGTAATACAAGTATACCAACGACCACCGACATATAACTCCACGATTTGGGGGATTTTTGTAACAGTTCGTAACTTATTTGTTAGGACAAAGCGGCGCGGCTCGATCCGATTTTGGGCATAGAGAAGGGACCTTTTATAAAGGACATGTCCAGGTCCTCTTCATCCAGTGCAGGGGAAAGGACAAACAATACCCTGCAGTGGGAGCCTAACTCTCTTCGATATCACCAACATCGAAAGACTGGATAGAGAAATCCTCTACGTCCGTGTTGTAGCAATCAAGGTTGAGTTCGCCAACCTCAAAGTGTTCAATTTCGAAGTCAATCGGAACAAGCATTGTTGCTTCGACAGTCAACGGAATCGTGACGGTAATCTCACGAAGGAGCGAGATATCAAGAATATCAGCAATGGAATTCGCAATTGCGATAGGCGATTCATCATCACGAATCGAACCAATCAGTACTTGACGTACCAATTCTGCCCTGTCATCTTCACGACTACGCAGAGTACGACATTCGCCAATCAAGCCTGAAGCCTGTTCCTCCAAGTCCCTAGCGTACTGAGACAGACGGTCAATCTCTTTCTTGAGATTACCTGTGAGTGTGTCGTTGAAACCTGCCATTAGTTGTCCTCTGCTTCCTGTGCTATTGTGTTGAGTTCGTCAATTGTCTGAGTGAGTGCCTGAAAGTCCTCTGCCGACAAAAGTAGTTGTGACATTGCGTGTGCCATAAGACCTGTGAGTGTCTGCCCAAAAATGTTCAGAGCAATCTGACGGTCTTCCTCAGTTTCTGCGAACAGTACCATACCTGCCGCAGTCTGTGTCATTACATCTTGCGAAACATCTTCGGCAACCTGCTTTAGTCCGAATGCTACATCAATCATTTATTGTCCCTTTCGTTGTTGTTATTACAATTATACCGTTGACCACGGACATCAAACGATGTCGTGGAGTTTGCCATTGACCATTATCTGTGGTCTTTCGGGGTAAATCCTATAAAAGTTACCGTATTCCGTTTCACTAAACGCAATACCATATACCTCTGTGATAAAGGCACACGCCAATGGTGCGATAGAGTGGAAATTGTGAAGTTTCTCCTCTTGGAGATTACAGTTAGGAATGTCACCCTCTTCGGCATAGTCACCTACAACCACTACCCTGTCACCTACCCAGCGACCAATGAATGAGGAATTTTCCTCTGCCCAGAAATCCCCTCCGCCACGCATAGGCGAACAGGTTGTCAGGACATAGAGCATATCCGAAAGCGAAGCCTCGTGTCCTGTGTGTTCACGCTGTTTCGCACCAAGCCCAATGTCGTGAGGGTGAAGCACTTCACGCTTGTCCAAGTTGTAGAGAGAGTGGTATTGTCCCATTTTGTGTCCTTTTCTTTGTCTGTCTTATAAGTATACACCTGACCACCGACATATAACTCTGGGAATCTGGACAAGTAGTCGTAATTCTTAATAACGTTTAGGTAACGAAGGGGCGCGGCTTCCCTGCCTACCTCACATATGTTTCAGCATCAGCATCATAGATATACGCATTAGGGAATGTGTGCTTGATAGAGAGTAAGAATCGCATAGCCGCTTCCTCATTACGGAATGTAGCCAATTTACTTTGCTTACCTTCCCCTGCCCAAACCTGATATTTGAGTGTGTAATCAGTCATTGTATTCCTTTGCTTCCGTAGTTCCCTCAACGAAATCATAGTCGTTGGCATTGGGGAATTGTGTAAACTCCATATTGTCTAACACAAAGTCCAAGTCGTTAGTGTCCACAACAAAAGTGTGGTGAACAGTTACCAAATGCTTAGTCATTTTTCCTCCTATAGAAATTCGAATGGGTCACGGTCTTGAAAGATTTCCTCAAAGTCATAGAATGAATACGACTCTGGATTAGCGTAGTAATCCTCTAACGCTTCACGGATTTCGTCTGCCTGTTCGTCCATTATTTATCTCCCTTATCGAACATATTCAGTATGACAGAAACTTCATCATCTGTCAAGTTGTTTACTGCTTCCCAGTTGATTACTTTATCCCAGTCCATTAGTCC
>Ga0208133_1000443_pt1 | contig 16128 bp, 16 predicted proteins | sample ColrivemetaGS535_FD_187595 | JGI IMG/M metagenome (GOLD analysis project Ga0208133, IMG submission 187595) | Estuarine microbial communities from the Columbia River estuary, USA - metaG S.535 (SPAdes) (version 2) | ecosystem: Environmental > Aquatic > Marine > Intertidal zone > Estuary | place... | reverse complement strand
GCACTGCCAGCATGAACGAATATAGTGCTCGTTATAGTGTGCTTACAGATGAGTTTTACATTCCTGAACTAGAACAAATCCAAAAACAAAGCACAACTAACAAGCAAGGTCGCGAAGACTCAGAGTGGGACTGGCAAGACAAACGTAATGTACAACATGCCTTCCAACGTAGCTTTCATAATGCATACAAAGAATATGCAAACCTGTTAGGTAAAGACGATAATGGATTAGCACGTGAGTTAGCTAGAAGTGTGCTTCCAGTAGGCGGATATACAGAATTGTATTGGAAAGCCAACCTGAAGAACTTCCTACATATGGCTCGCTTGCGTATGGATCCACATGCACAATGGGAGATCCGTGAGTTTGCAGGTGCAATGTATGACCTAGTCAAACCATTGTTCCCGGAAGCATGTTCAGCATTTGAAGACTATGCTGTTAACTCAGTTAAGCTAAGTGCTGGAGAATACGAGCTAGTTAAGAGTTTGATTAGTAAAGAAAAATGGTCAACTATGGTTGAGAAATATGGCAATGACGAAAAAGCCCTGGGCTTAGACGCAGGGCTTGGTGTTAGAGAACTAAAAGAGTTTAAAGAAAAATTAGGTTTGTAAAGGATCTATACTGATTTCATTTATGTGAAATTCAGCAGGCTGTTCGAGTATCCATTTAACATACTCAGCAGCCTTTCTTATTGGCATTGTTTTTCTATCCGGATGTTTTTCTTGTACGTTACTCAATGAACCAAAGCTAATTAAACTAACTCGTGGATTCTTTGCCCATACACCAGTCATCCCTAAACTATTAGCATAGTCACGTAATGCTTTCTTTTCTGCGTTATAAAGCCAGTCTGTGGCTTTCATCACTCTATCAGTAGTACTGCCTACACATATGATAAGAGTTTGTCGACTTTCAGATTTGAGTTTCTTATATACTGCTTCTAATAGTAGAGTTTGATTAAACTTCCATAATGCGCTATTAATGATAACTACATCATAATTCAAGCTCATTTCAGCAAATACTTGTTGATTCTCTGTTTTAGTTAAATCTAACTTATGAGTTGTTCTACTTACAAACGTAAGTTCGTGATCTGCTAGTTCTAAGTTTAGTGCTTGTGCTAAACCATATGCAGGATTGCCAGATATTAATATTTTCATTTTATGCTTTTTAATTTTTCCATATCGTAGTATATTTCTACGTTGTCGGGTCTATGATTAAAGTTATTAATATCAACTTTAAGTCGACGACCTACTATCAAGTCTGTCATTATATTTGCCAATATTAGGTTATTGTCATCACTGATATGATTTTGTAAACGATCTTTTCTTTCAGCAAACATACCTTCGTGCGGTACACCAAAATGTTCACGTTCTTTATTGTTAATATCAGATAAACAAAAAGTTGAGTCAAATGTATCAGTAAATTCAGGGCGAAGACTAGACCACATGCATGGCACTAGTATCAATTTCTTGTTAGATTCTTTACAAAGATTTTGAATCTTTTCTATCATCAAGTAATGCATAGATAGTTCATATTCTTCTTCTTGCAGGTAAGTATAATATTGTTTGGCAGCATTAAGAATATTAAGCAACGGTCCTTGGCATGTTTTTATAGAATTTTCAACACAAAAAATATTACATACAGCAGGTGCAATGTCTTTGTCTGCGACATATAATCTACCAAAGTCTGTGACTAAAAATATTATAGTATCAAAGTCTTTGTATGTAGAGATAAAATTTTTATAAGACCAAAACAAACTTGTGCCACCCAACGCATAAACCGTAACATCAAACTTTTTTTTAAGTATAGATGTCCAGCTTGTTGGACCGTTGCTGGCTGCAAAACTATCTCCGTATATCGCTATCTTCATTCAAATAACCTTGCGTATTCGGGAGCGATATCCAATATGCTATGTCCTCGAGCTTGATCCAAATACTTTGTAAACTTAACAAACTCAGGAAGTTTGTCGCTAAAGTCTGCACCTAGCATATATTTTGTAATACTGTTAAGTATATTTTCTGCGTTCTTAGCAATGTCTTCTGGATATTCTGCTTTGAATTCTGTAATACATTTAGCGTAGTATTCGACTATCTCTTGTTTCATATCAGAGGGTAACACACGAACATTAACACGCTTTGGTCCATGAGCCACATGATGTGTTATAATAGGACGTTTCTTTGTGCTGTTAATCTTAGTAAAGCCACTGCTTTGTAACTTCCACTTCATAAAACGAGGCACGTGCCAAATGTTATATGCTGTTACTGTACATGCCAACCAAGCAAGTATGTTTGGATTCTTTTGTGCATATTCATCTAACTTCTGCAAATTCTTGTATGCTTGATTCCACTTTAAAGGCCAACGCTGATATTCAACTGTCTCGCCCATGCCATCCATACTAGCACCAACACGAACTTGTTTAAACTCAGTCCACATATCTAACACACGTTTAGGCAAGTTACTCATGTTAGTGTTATATTCAATGATCATCTTTTTACTTTGACCTGCATCGATACATTTTTGTAGAAACTCGTAATGACGTTCAATCATCATAGGTTCGCCGCCCGCCATATAAACGTGCTTGATGTTTGGAATGTTGGCTTCTATCTGCGTCCAGAAGCTTTCACTGTTATGCCAGTCGTAGTCAGTGGTAGATAATCTGCCATTTTCATTACGTTCTAGTTTAACAGTTCCATGAGTATCTTTGTATTCATCACTGCCATGGTATTCGGTCCATTGTTCATACCAAGTATGGCTATCGGTAGGTCCGCACATACGGCAAGCAAGATTACACAAGTTACCAAAGCGCAAATCATAGTATTCTAAATTTCTGTCTTTAATACTGCCATCTTCTTCCGTAATATAACGAGCATCGTCTATACTGAACTTCCAGTTATCTAACTCATATTGTCTTCGACTGTTTAAGCCACTTGCTTCTTCTTGTTGACAACGTCCGCATTCATTACTCCACTCTCCTACTAGCATGTTCTTACGAACTTCTTTCATTAGAGTGGCGTTACGGGCAGATTCCATATTATCACGGCCTGCATTATAAGGAGTCCCGTCTTCATGTCTAACTACACCTTGATTCTCTGTTACATTGGCTTGACAACAAACACGAATATCACCATTGTTACGTACAGCTTGGAAATTCCAAGGTATTGGGCAAAATGTATTACTCATAACTTTTGTCTCCAGGAAACAATGGTAATTTAGTACCAGGAGCACGTTTAGGAATCTTACTGTCAGCACTACTTACGCAACTTGTTCCGCCACAAGGCATTGGCTTGTCATATAATTTAAAGCCAGTTTCAATATGACCCAATGGAACTTCACTACAGCTATAGCTACGTTTTACTGTGCCATCCGGTTCTCGGATAATAATACTGCGATAACCACTACTACATTCCCACTTGTTAAAGTTGTTAAAGTTAAATGCATTAAAGCGTTCTGCTTGATCCATAAACCAAGGTTTACCTTCTTTGTCAATAAACTCAATTTGATAATGAGGATCTATATCGTATTGCTTTTTACGATTAGGATCGGCTTTATCTATTAAGAATGTAGGCTTTGGACGTTTTACTAAACCGGCCTTTAATGCTTTTTGTTCAGTGAACGCACGTTGCGGCATACCATTGTGCAACTTAGCCAACATCTCAGGTGTGTAACCATCGACTACTCTACTTGCTGTAGGATCGCTTTGTGGCTTGAGTGTGACATTGATACCTCTGTTATGGAAATATAAACTTAAATCATAAATCTCATTGAACTGCTCAGGGACCATAACCATGTTAATAGTTATTTGTGTATCGTATTCTTGACATAGAACTAGCTTATCAGCAAACTCTTCGACCTTCTTGTCTGTATCAACGTGTTCACGATGGCAACTGGCAGTAATACTAGCTCTGTGAAAGTTCTTAACTGCGGGTACATACTTTTCTTCAAACCACTTAATAGGACGACTCATATTACTAGTCATGTGTACACTGGTATAGTTTGTATTGGCTGCATCTTCATTCAAGTGGTTAAGGATGTCAATATAAGCAGGATGGAACGTAGGCTCGCCGCCACTTAAACTAAAGTGGAAACTATTAAAACCTCGTTCACGTGCCTGCCGTTTAATTTCATCTACAGTATGTAGCATCAAAGGTGTAGGGCGATGATCCTTTGTATCACTGCGAGCATATGGCCAGCAGTAGGAGCAACGATAGTTGCAGTAGCGTCCCAGTAGCCACGACACAGTAAACATGTCACGGTATAGCATTGTTCTTTGTCCAACTCTAACTAAATCGCTGTAAGGAATCTTAGTAAAGTCGTAGTCGCTTGTTTTTAAATCACTCATTTTTTAAATAAAATTCCTTGTTCATTGGTGTAACAAAATCATCTAAGTTAATTTTCACCGGAGCTCCGTGTAGCCATTCTTCTACTTTTTCTGCAAAGATTGCATTGTTCTCAACAGTCATGTGACAGTTTCTTCTATCATTAAATGAAGATACTATCGGTGAATAATTCCAAGCTATTTCTTCTTTTAATTGAATTTGAAACATAGAATCAAAATCAGGAGAACCAAATGCTTCTAAAACTATTGCATCAGGACGTACTCTTTTAACTTCTTCTAGCATTAAGTTATGAACTAACTTGTCGTAATTTACATTTTGTATATATTCGAAATATCCAATGGCCGCATCTAGTGTTTTTAAGAAAATTGTGTCATTTTTAAATACTTCTTTTAAAGCAACTGCATTATGATAATTTGGTATAAATTTTTTTCTTGTATTCAGTGTAGGTAAAGTCAATCTTCCTACATTTGTTGCAATAAAAATTATTTTATCGAACGTAACTTGTTTTCTTAAAAATAAATCAACAGAGTAATAAAGACTAGAGCCAGGTTCAGATAAATTCTCAACCTTATATTTTTTTGCAAGTATATCTGGCCAACCTGGTGTTGGATTATCCATACGGGAGTGTGCAAAGCTATCACCAAAAATTCCTATCTTCATTTTTGTTCCTTGATATAAAAATCTTTACTCTCCAGATTTGGACTTATAAAGTCGTTTATATTTAAATCTATTTCCTTGCCTTGTTCTATATAAGCAATAATTTTTTCTGCCAATATTTTATTATTTTCAGCAGTCATATGACAGTTGCGAATATCCATTTGATCTTCGTGCATTTTATAATTCCAAGCTTCATTTTCTTTTAAAAATACATCAAATAAGTTTCCTTTTGTATTATTAATCATAGAAATAGAATAACAAGGTATTAAGATTAAATTTTTATCCATAGCTAGAACGTCTCGAATCATTAATTCTTGCAAATAACATTCGTATTCAAAGTCTTGGATATGTAGTAAATAATTTTTTACTGTTTCTAATATTGTTATAACCTTGTCTTGTCTTACACTAACTGCATGTTCTTTACGCAAACGTAGTTGTTCTTCTATTGTATCTATACTATTAAAAAATTTTTCAAAACCATGCAGGGTATTAGAATGTCTGGCCCAAATTCTACCAGGATTTGTTACTAGCATTATATTTAAATCATATTGTTTATAATAGGTTTTGAATTGATCAACGGTGTAATAAAAATTACTGGCGCTCTGACCATAACTACTAACAAACATATCTTTATGTTGATTTAAAATATTAATCCAAGAAGGCGTACGGTTAGCATTTTTAGGACTAGCATAACTATCTCCGAAAATACCAATCTTCATTCTTGTTCCTTGTATATAAATTCAACGTCTTTACCTGGACCTACTTCGCTGGGTAAGCCGCCGTATTCTGCTACGTACCACTTTATAGCGGCTTTGTACCAACCAGTGCTGTCGTGTCTGCTTTCTTTGTTGAACTTGTATATGTTATCGTTAGTTGCTTCCATGCTACTGATAATTCTCGCGGCTTCTAATTGTAACACTCGCAAGGGCAATGTGTCAAGGTCTGTCATAGGTCCAAATTTTCCATTAGTTTAATTAGTTTATCAGTTTTCTTTACTTGTTGTTTACGATTTAAAAACTCTTGGGCCACTTGCTTGTATTCGGGATTATAAGCACTGCCAATACGCTGTTTCATTGTTTCTAAAAATGTTGTAAAGTTTTCTTTAAATACATTGTTGGCCATAGAACATTCTAATACAACTTGTTCAGCTTGTTCGACATATTTAATATATTCTTTGGGCAAGTGTGCAACATCCATTTCGTCAGGCCAACTGATATAGTTACCGTACCAAGTGAATTGTTTTTGCGGAGCATACATTTTAAACTGCTCATAGACCCAAGCTATATATTCTGGAAATGTCTTTAAGTTAAAGATATTAACAGTCGGGCTTAATACAATCAATTCTGTTTTCGGATGCTGAATGTATCTCTTAAAATTTTCAGTGTAACGTTGCCAATCTAATCCATGACGAATAAACTCTGCTGTTTCACCATAGCTTTCATTACTGATACCAATACCCCAAGACAATTTACTGGTATCCATTTTAGCGATAATTTTGTCCATTAGAAACTTTTTACTGTTTCCATTTGTGCATATTTCTAAACGAATAGATTTATCTGTAGTAGAAGCTGCCTCTTCTATGAAATCTACCAGTTCATAAAAACGTTCGCTGGCTGTGGGTTCTCCGCCGAGGAATACAAATAATAGTTGACCGTAATGTAGATCTTCTCGTTGTATGTGATTCTTAATCCATGACTTAAAAACTAGATAATCTTCTTCTTTTGTTTTAGCTTCTATGCTAACACCTTCTTCTTGTGCGATTTTGCTACTACTGGTATGACTGCAATATATACAGGCCAAATCGCAGGTACTATCCGTCTTAACTTCTATGTAATGAATAAACTTATCATCGCCTAACAAGGTTTTATGATTACCAATAAAGTTGTCAGTCCAACGATTGGCCCAGTCTCTATAAGCACTATTGCCTTTGGCATAATCTTTCCAACAACTGTTGCAATCCTCATGAGCAACATTGTTTAAACTTTTTTCTCTACGTTGCTGAATAATACTATCTATGCTAATAAACTGTTCCGTGAGTGTTTCCGGAAAGCTGTGTCCTTCCGCTTTACAACAATGACGTAATGTTCTTGTTTCGAAATCTAAATTAACGTCAGTCCAACTCTTAGAACAGTATGTACTATCTGTCATAGTTCGACAATCATCGTTTGTTGTTTTTGATTAATAAAGAAACTTTCTTCTCTACCACCACGTTTAAAATGAGTTTCGCCATCCAAGTATTCTTCTTCCGTGGCTACTTCTTTGCCTGCATAAATGTCAAGAATCCTCGAGTCTTTTGGACCAATACAGACTGCAACAACTGCTTCAATTGGCTGTGATAAGAAATCATCACCGAACTCTTTTGCCAATAATCTCATAAACTGTTTATTAGACAATACATCTTCCATGCCACAGGCAACAAATGCTGTTCCATAGCCCAAGTCCTCTGCGGTTAACTGGGCATAAGTAGCACTGATCATTGCATCACGAACTGCACCTTTGACCATGACATTTTTTGATACTTGACTTTTAACTTCACTGTATACTCTATCATATACTTCGGTGCCACTGTTTTCTATTACATCAACCATTTGATGTTCTGGTGCAGGATTCGTTACATACAATAATACCAAAGGAGCTTTGGTTTGTAACAAATAGATTTCTTTTCCATTGTCATCTTCACAGGTAGTAATATTATCACAGAGTTCGCTTTTTAATCTCTTTCCTGTGACACTTTCTGTTAGAGAGAATATTTTATATCCGTAAATTTTATTTTTACTAGGTGCCCGACGAGCACTATCTAAAATAGTTTGAATATCTTCTTCCTTGATGTTGTCCGTCATCAAGCGAGTAGTATGTCGTGCTTTGATTAAGTTATTAACTGTTGACATATAGGGTTCCTTAAAAGTTATATAGGTAGATAAATATTTAGCGTTAATAACCGGAGAAACAAATGGCAGACGACTTGGTAAATGAATACGGGGTAAGTGGAGAAGATCCAAAATCTTTTGCAGAAAGAAACAATTATCCAGCAAAAATTAAATACCCGCAAGATTTACAATCCGGTAGAGATGTTGCTAGGTCCAGCGACATTCCATTTTTACCCATTGACGATTGGAAAGATACAGCAGACTGGGACCAAATGTTGTTTGAAGCAAAGCGTTTACAAAAACATTATGTTCCACACCGAAGCCATGAACTACATGCAGGATGGTCGAGTTTATGCATACACGGACTTAGTAGCATACATACAGAAAGTAGCCATACTTACGGATTTACAGATGATGATGCACCCTGGCGTTGGACAGACGTTGCAGATTGGTGTCCTACTATTCGAGAATTCTTTAAAGATCAATTTGACTACAAAAAATATTTTAGAATTCGTATTATGAAGCTAGCACCTGGCGGCTGGATTGTGCCGCATAAGGACAGTTTAACGCAAGATGAAAATCATATTGGTCCTGTTAACGTTGCGTTAAACAATCCAAAAGGCTGCGACTTCTATATGGACAACATTGGTTACTTGCCGTGGCAGCAGGGCAGAGCGATTAAATTAAACTTGTATAACGTACACGAAGTTTTTAATCACAGCAACGAAGACAGATATCACATTATTGCACATGGCTGGGCTGGCGATAGTTGGTCTAATAGAGTTTACAATAATTACAATAATTGGAAAAAAATTTACAAATGAATAATATGAAAATTTCAAATGCTTTAGTCTATGACAAAAGCAATATTGGATTGGACGAGGAAATTAGACAAAGTTTAAAAATATTTCATAAAAGAAATATTTACATTGACATTGTTAAACTGCCTTCTTTGGTTAATATAGTAGATACAGAAGATCAAGCAATACAAGAAACCGCAGATAATCCCAGCGATTACGATTATTTGATTCTTACTTGGGAAGGTAACATTCCAAATATATATTACTACCATGAAGCCTGTATTAAACATGTCATGGACTTAAATGCTAAGACAGACGGTAACTGGCTAGTTAGTGGTCAAATCATGGATCAGTATGAAAACAGATTAATGTTTGAAGATCCAGAAGCACTTAAATGGCAAGGTAGTTTTTATCTATTTCCTATCACTGCTATTGTTAATTTAAAGCAATGGCGAAAATTAGGGCGTCCAGAGTGGGGGCAAGTTAGCCAAGTTGCAATGGAACACGTGATTCCTAATCGCAGTGAAGAAAATATACACGACAATTATACTCCATTGACGATCAATCCAGGTTCAACATCTGCAAAAACTCCAGTTAAAAAAGGTTGGAATATCATAGACGTATCATTGAAAAACAACATGTCTGTTTATAATTTAAGCAATGATATCAGACAAAGCCAAACATATATGTATCCTGAAAACAATCCAAAGATGTTCAATGATTTTTGGAAAAGTTTATACTTGATGCCAAAATTATCCGATCAATACTTAAAAGTATTGCAAAGTGTAATGCCAAGTAAAACACCAATTCGTATTGATAACAATACGTGGGGATGTTTTATTCGTAATACAGAAGAATATGTTATAGAACGATTGAAAGACGTATTTTATGATAACATGGGTGATGTTGATACATTAATGTTACCTTGTAGCGGATTCAAGGATGTAATTGTTGCTGCCAAAAAGCCTGCGGGCACGGCAATAAAACAAGTTATACACTTTGACATTATTAAGGGTTGTGTTGATATTAGACAACGAATAATCAAAGAATGGGATGGTACTCGCAGTCATTTTACTCATCTATTGGATGATGTCAAAGAAGATTACAAAACGAAATATAATCATCCTAATTGTTTTCATATGAGTTCTATGAATACATTCGACGATGCTTACTTGGATATACTTAAAAACTTTGACAACGAGGAACATTTACACTCTGCTTGGTTAGATTTTAAACAACTCGAGCATAAATTTATTCACGCCGATATACTAGCAGAACCACATCGAGTTACTAAACAAATTAAAAATAGCAAAGTCTATCTATGTTTAAGTGATATCGCAGGCTGGCGAAGTAATATCATTGGTTACGGATATAAAACATTACGCAATCAATTAGGTGCTGTAGTAGAACATTTAAAGAAAAACAACTGTACAGGTATAGTTGATTACAAAGATCCTGCTACAGATTTACAGTTACTACAAGAATTTGATGAATTCTTAACATTTATTAAACAACCATTACAATGAATAAACCATATAAACTTTTAAATAACGAAATAATAGACAAAGAAAAAGGTATACTTAATAATACCTTTATTAGATACATCGGACCTGCCGATAGTATATTTTCTTTGTTTATTAGAAGTTTTGGATATCGTCAAATATCAAAAGAAGATACTCGCAATTTTAAAAAATATGAGTTTATCATCTATGATAAAAATCCCAAACATATTGCAATGTTTAAACACATGCTAACATGGGATGGCGATCTTGACACCGAAAACGATTTTAAAAAATTTAATGATCACCTTGATCAAATTAAAGCAAAATTTGGAGTCAGAGGAGTTCCATTTCCGAGAAATAGTACTTTAGGAAAACTTAATAGACATGGGTTCAATAATTTTACTATCATGTGGAACATTTTTAAAAATAGTAAATTTACATATTTGAACATTGATGTAATCAATGACGCAAAAGATTTCGGTCTATTTTTATATCAATTATCAAATCTTAAATCAGTGTTTAGGCAATTTGTTAAATTAGATTTTAATAAAAATGATTATGATAGTGAAAATTACAACGCCGCAATCAATGGCATTCTTCATATCTTATGGATGAAAAGTTTTAAAGAATATCAAAGCGTAGTAGAACTCTGCGATGATAATAATGTACCATACGAAGACTTTGCAGGTAAAATATATGCAAAACTAAACAGTTCATTTTGTGTATTACCATGGATGCATATACAATATAAACCCAGTGGACAGAGCAAATTATGCTGTAGGTATGATACTGTAAAAGAATTTAAAGATTATGACAATTCACGTAACAACCAAGAATCAATTGATAATCAAGCCCAGCTTGTTCCGGAACGAATGAATTTAGTAATACAAAAATCATCTATGGAAAATAGTTTCTATAGTAATTACTGGAACTCTGCTAGAAACTATACAGAAAAAAATCAACCAATTAGTGGATGTCATAAATGCTATGCAGAAGAACAAGCACCTGGAGAAGTTGCCACTTCAATGAGGCTGGGATCTAGTATTTTATATAACAATGGATATCTGCATAAAAATCATAGATTAGAAAATCCTGCAATAGAATTCCTAGAAGTAGGCTTTGGTAATTACTGTAATTTAGCATGTCTAAGCTGTAACAGTACGTTAAGTACTACTTGGCACGATGATGAAGTAAAATTAAATGCTTCAAGTAAAAATATTAAACGAGAAGTATTTCCTAAATTAGATAACTTAGTTTTTTCGCCATCCGAAGAAACTTTGAAGACATTGACATTGGTTAAATTCACCGGCGGTGAACCGATGATTAATCCTGAGTTTATTAAGTTCATTGATTTAATCTGCGAAAAAGGTCATCCCGAAAATATGAGTCTTGAAATTTATACTAATTGCAGTTATATTCCTAGCCCTAAATTGTTAGAAAACTTAGTTAAATTTAAAAATATACAATTGAATCTAAGTATAGATGCATATGGGCCTGTCAATGATTATATTCGTTACGGAAGCACATGGGAAGGCGATACAAAGCAAACAGTTAGTCGAGCTATTGATTTTTGGTTAGACAAAGGTGCAAATAATAAAGGCATTAATGTTATTATGTCTACTACACTAAGTCTTTTAAATATATTCGAAATACCAAAACTCATGTCGTGGTGGATGGACAAATATAAAAATTCAGGCAACGAAATTGTAGTGTCAAGAAGTGCTGTATTACCAACTCAATATGACGGATTTTTTAAATTACAAATTGCTTTTGATCCTACGTACATAGGTTTAAATGTATTGCCAGAAGAATACTATTCTGATATTATCAATTGGGCCGAAGAATACGAACAAGCATTTGCTGACAAGTACAGTGATTTAGAATTCATTCCAGAATCAATAAATGCTAGTTTGGCAAAGTTGAGAAATACAATTAGAAGAAGCAAAGGCGATGTCAAGAACGCAAAACTGCTTCTAGAGTATTTAGAAAAGATGGACAAAATCAGGAATAACTCTGCTGAAGCTAGTATTCCTGAAGTTGTTAGTAAAGTTAAAGAATACTTGCTAGCTCAGGATAAACTTCAATAAAACTAGTAGCATTTTGTCGATCCATAAAATTGATATACTCCGCAGTTTCTGCAAGGTCTGCGGAGTAGTCTTCTGCATTCATGTAGTTAACTACATAGTCTCCATAGCGAACGATTCTACGTTTTTGTTGTTCTTTACGTTTGTCATTTGCCCATTGACTGTGTGTCCACAATGAATCATCGTCTAGTGTTAGTTTAAATGCAGTCCAATCGCCGGTGATCTTTGCTTTAATGTCAGCGGGTAATACTTTTGGATTAATTGCTCGGGGATACTGTACTAAACTTGTATGAAACAATCCGCCAGCGTTATTAACAAACTTAACAATGTCAACTAATCTACTGATATTGTAAATGCTAACAGTTGTAGTTAGACTCATTTCAATGTTAGTCAATGCGTATAACTTTTGTACATTCTCTACAACCTTTTGAATGTCACCGTTGGTTCTAAAGTAACTAAATGTATTGTCGTCGCCATCTATGCTTACACGAAGAATAATCTTTTTAAACTTGGGCCAATGATCCAATACATTATAGTAACCCAGGCCCAGAGCTACTAGATTGCTGTTGTAACTTAATGTGATGTTTTGTGCATAGTCTGCCATGGCATCAATCATTTCCCAATGCCGTTTCTGTTGCAATGGTTCTCCACCGGCAATTAATACTTCACGTAGGTGCGGGATAGCATTTTTAAACTCTTCAAAACTACGTTCTGGCAAGCTGATATGTTTCTTTTCTAAACGTCCGGCACCCCATTTAGTAAAGAATGTTTTAACTTCAGGATCTTTGAATGCTAGAACTTCCCATTGACTACTATAAGTAGGACTACAATGTCTGCATCTTAGATTACAAGTATTGTCAAATCTAATCTCAATACTCTGTGGCTCGTAGGGCATGGAATAGTCTTCTGCTACTTTGCTTACGACTTCTTCAAAGTCTATCTTGTAACTGTCTTTATAAGTTTCATTACAGGTTTGACGAGTACTTGCCACTCCACTGTTTTCAAAGTCCCAGCAACTGCGACAGCCTGTTGGACGCTCATCATTTAACACAGCACGACGTAGTTCTTTAGTTTCTTTACTGTTCCAAATCTCACTGAGTGTTTGACTACGATAATCTCCAATACGATCTGGATAGCGCCAGCAAGCACCTACTTTGCCTTCATGTTTAATGTTTTGATGTATAAATGGCATTATACAGAATGTCTTACTGTTTATCATTGCTTTAATATATTTTCTTTGTTTAACTTATCATTGACATAAAGAGTTGTATTTTCTTGACTTCCACAAGTATGTAAGCAAGTGATAAGGTTTCCATTTTCTATAGTGTCATTCCACTTCGAGCTTATATTATACTGTTTATTTAGAACTTCGTCAACAGAATGTAAGTTCAAATCAAAATCTTGCATATTGTAATTTTCATTTAGATTCCACGACCCGGGACTATCATGAGTATGTGTACCCAAATAACAGCAAGGCATTAATATACCATTTGCTGCCAAATATACTTCGTTTCTTTCTAAACTCTTACAAGTAATTTTATTTTCATTTAGCTTTGCATAATTCTTTATTTCAAACTTAAACAATGTAATCGGTACGTGTTCTTCTTTACCTACATTTGTATGTCTGAACTGTTCCTGATCCGGCGGCTCTAAAGTAAAAACATGATTGCCATTGACCATAACTTTGAAATCTCGTTTACCTCTAAACTTTTGAGTTACCTTAAGTCTAAATTTAACGCCCAAATCTTTGGCTAATTGTCGAGCAGTTTCAACTTGGTGTTCATTATGTTTGAATGCAATAAAGTTCCATTGTGCTTGTCCGCCTGCGGCAACATAGGCTTTTAAGTTAGCATATACTTTGTCATACTTGACACCGATTCTGTATTTCTCTAATGCTTCATTATCTGTGCCATCTAAAGCAAAGTTAATTAATACATTTGGATGAGCCATACTTGCCCACCAGTCTTCATTGCGATATCCACCATTTGTGTCTATGCTAACAGTTTTGACACCGTTATCAACTAGATAGTTAACAAACTCTGGCAGAAGTTTGTTTAGACAAGGATCTCCATATACTCCACTAAAGTATACATGATCAAGTTGACTGGCAAACTCAAGTGTAAACAACTTATAAAATACATCGGCTGTTAAATCACCTTCTACTAAGTCGGGCTGTACAAAGCCATGTCCTGTGTATCTACTACACATGGGACATTGACTATTACAACGACTACTTGCTTCTACGTGAACTATACGTATATTTTCTTTTTCTATCATTTCTTAATCGTGGACATCATACTTAGACCACATTTCATAGTTACACCGCTTTGTGGAAAATTAACGCCGGCATGTGCTTGGCAACGATCGAATACAATAATGCCGCCACGCTTCCAATTGTAAATTCCTTCTAGCTCAAAGCCTTCTAGCCACTTTTTATTAAAGTGTCTAAAATATCTATTGTATATCTCATCGCTGATTGTTTGTTTATTCCAATCAACTTCCCATATACTTCCATCGCGTTTATAGCAAACTAAGTTGTCATAGTTGCGTACAGTATAGAATACATTTGTATCGTACTTAGGATCACCTTTGGCAAAGTTAGTTCCATACATTAAAAATCTGTTTTTAAAGATAGCTGTACCGCAGTCTAATTCTGTGTCGTCATCACCTTTGTTCTTATCACAGACCCATAATGGAATAATAAACTGTTTACCTGGAACGCTGTCACTGTCTTTTAATGTATTTGGATTACCTGTATCAATGTGTAGATTGTAAGGTGTGGCTGTAATTAAGAAGTTACCTTCCCATAATGTTTCGTTGGTTAATTCTGGAATAACTTCTTTTAGTTTACCAAAGAACTTATCTTGTATACGTTTGTTGTCTACATTAAAGTGCAATGTTCCGTTGCGTTTAACACGTCGTGTTCTATGTTCACGATGCATTAAGTCTTCTAGCCAAACAAGTTCTTCTTCATCAAAGACATTGTCTACAGCATAACTTGAATCACTCCAAGTACTGGTCCAACGACTATGTTCCGCAGGATCAACTGGTATGAATTCTTTTACTAAATTATCACCTGGAACATATTCTAAATCTGTCATAATTTTTCCTTAATTGTTGCGTAAATGTATTCTGCTAAAAATTGATTTCCGTCATGATCAAAATGCCCACATTTACCTTTTTTAAATTTGTTTACTTGTAACCACTCAAATGCATTTATTTTACTTCCGTTATCTGAAAAAGAAATTAATGGAATTTTAAATCCTAACTGTTCTTCTATTAGTACATTGGGCTCACATAACATAGGAAAAAAATAATGTTCGATGTTTAATGATTTTAATAAACAATGTATCATTAGCATGTTACGATTAATAATTTCTATATCCGCTCTGTCATTGTGCATGACAGAATAATAATATTCCAAAAATTGTTTATCTTTTACTGTAATATCTTCCCTGTCTATGTCAATTGACCGATCAATATAACCATAATCTCCGTAGATATCGGAAGGAGAAATATGCATAGGAACTCCTATATCAAGATTATGAATTGTTTCAAATCTAGACAATTCAGTTAAAGAAAAAATAACAACTATGTCTTTAGTATTTTTTCTTAGATATTCTACTAACACTCTTTCGGATCTATAATTACTTCCGCCCGGAAGAGATAAATTAACTACATTTTTAAAACCAGCAGTTTCACCTAGTTTAGTCGCCCAGCTTCTTTCATGACAAGTCGTGATATTTTTAATACCAGTATCGTTTTCAAATATACCAAATGCAAAACTACATCCTAGTACTACTAACGTCTTATCCTCGAACATTATGTTTATATTTCATCCTTTATTTGTTTATAAATATACTCTGCTAAAAATTGATTTCCATCAT
>Ga0208133_1000442_pt1 | contig 16192 bp, 21 predicted proteins | sample ColrivemetaGS535_FD_187595 | JGI IMG/M metagenome (GOLD analysis project Ga0208133, IMG submission 187595) | Estuarine microbial communities from the Columbia River estuary, USA - metaG S.535 (SPAdes) (version 2) | ecosystem: Environmental > Aquatic > Marine > Intertidal zone > Estuary | place... | reverse complement strand
ATCACATGAAGATTATTCTCTATACCATCCAAAGACAATAGACAGACAAGAAAAACAAAATAATTACTACAACACTTTATAAATCAGTTATGGATAATATTTTAAATTTAGTACAAGAGTATATTACAAAGAAAGATAGTGAAAAGAAATGGGTAGCAGGTGAGGACTTAGTTCAATATGCCGGACCTTATTTTGATGGACAAGAAGCACAAGCTGTTGTTAGAACGATGCTTGAAGGTTGGTTAGTTTTAGGTAAAGAAGGAGCAATGTTTGAAAAACGTTTTCCCAAAAAACTAGGACAAAAAACTGGAGTGATCGTTAATAGTGGCTCAAGTGCTAATTTATTAATGATGTTAGCTTTAACATCTAAAAGAGGAATGAACTTACCAAAAGGTACAAAAGTAATTACTCCAATAGCCGGTTTCCCGGCAACACTTAGTCCTACCATTCAAGTAGGCTTTACACCAATCTTTGTTGATATTGAATTAGAATCTCTTAATTTAGATTTAGATCAAGTAGAGCAAGCATGTATTGATCATCCGGATGTAAGAATAATTACATTTGCTCACGTATTAGGTAATCCACCTAATATGGATCGACTAATGGAAATTGTAAACAAATACAATCTAATACTATTGGAAGACTGTTGTGATGCCTTAGGAACCACATATGATGGTAAGATGCTAGGATCATTTGGTAAAATGTCCTCATGCTCATTCTACCCAGCACATCACATTACAATGGGTGAAGGTGGGTTTGTAGCTTGTGGAGATTCACATACAGAAAAAATATTAAGAAGCTTTAGGGATTGGGGAAGAGGATGTTTCTGCCAAGGTAAAGCAAATGCTTTAGAATGTGGATCATGCGGAATTAGATTTAGTAATTGGTTGCCAAGTTTACCTAATGAAATATTTGATCACAAATATACTTACGAAGAGATTGGTTATAACTTAAAACCAACTGAATTACAAGCTGCAATGGGTAATGTCCAATTAACCAAATTAGAAGAGATTGGAGTATTAAGAAGAAGAAACCATACAGCAATTGTAAATATCTTTAAAAAATATGAAGATAAATTTATTTTACCTAAAGCCACCGCTAAATCAGACCCAGATTGGTTTGCCGTTGCATTAACATTAAAAGATGGAGTAGGATTTACAAGATCAGAATTTTGTCAATTTTTAGAAAAACATAAGATTCAAACAAGACCATACTTTGCAGGTAACATTATGTTACAACCAGGGTACTCACATTTAATAGATCCAAAAGAAGTAATTGAAAAATATCCAATATCAAGAAAAGTAACAACAGATACTTTCTTCTTAGGATGTTCTCCAATTATTACATTAGAGCAAATTGAATACATCGGAACGATTGTAGATAAATTCTTTAACAAATAATATGAAGAAAAAAAATTTAGTACTAACGTACTCAACTAACCAAACCGAACTTACATCATTAACATATCCTTTCTTAGAAAGGTATTGTGAAAATCATAATCTTGATCTCTTGATAATGAGAGAATCAACTCAAAAAATTATAGATAAATTTGATGCCGATGATGCAACTTGGTTTCCAAGCTGTGACAGATGGTATGCTCATGATTTATTCCAATTATATGATAGAATCCTTTGGATAGGATCAGATGTATTAGTTCAACCCTATGCTCCTAACATTTTTGATGTTGTTCCGGAAGGGCAAATTGGTGTTTTCATTGATCAACCTAAAGATGGAGGTCACCATGCTGGTGATTTAATGGGTGATTGTTTTAATGCATTTGGTGTAAGACCTGATGGTTATTACAATATAGATGTAATGTTGGTTGATAATACTGAAAAGGAAATATTTAACTACAATGATCTTGATATGAAGCTTATTAATAAAGGAAAATGGGCGGAACAGGATTATTTTAATTATTACACAAAAGTAAATAATGTTCCTGTATTTGATATAGGATATCGTTGGAATTGCATGGTTTCTAATTACCTTTATACAGGACGACCAATTCCTGAAGACTGGTATTTTATGCATGTAACAGGAATACCTAGAGAATCTAGAATACAACTCATCCAGGATTATTTAACTAGAAAAGGAATGATTTAATGAAAGTAGTTTATGTAACCGGTTGTTTAGGATTTATAGGATCCTATGTAACAAGAGCATGTTTGAATAAAGGATGGTATGTAAAAGGTGTTGATAAAATAACTTATGCTGCTAACGAAAGTTTATTAGAAATGTTTAACAAAGATGATAATTTTTCATTCGTTAACTGCGATATAAACGATTTAAAGTTTTTATACGATTGCGATTATATAATCAACACGGCCGCTGAAACTCACGTAGGTAATTCGATAACTAATTCGGATGATTTTGTACATTCAAATGTAAATGGAGTACATAACTTACTAGAGTTAATTAAAAACCATAGAGGAGAACACTCTGATAAACCAATACTCTTACACTTTAGTACAGATGAAGTATATGGTGATATTGAAGATGGAGAACACACCGAAACAGATTTACTTAAACCATCTAATCCATATTCAGCTACAAAAGCTGCAGCCGATATGCTAGTAACAGCATGGGGTAGAACATATGATATTCCTTATATTATAGTTAGACCAACTAACAATTATGGAGTAGGGCAATATGTTGAAAAACTTATACCTAAATCCTGTAAATATCTAAAGTTAGGTAAAAAAATACCTTTACACAATGATGGAACCCCAATTCGAACATGGTTACATGCACAGGATACGGCTAATGCTATTATAACAATTATCGAATCAGGAGTTAAAAATGAAATCTTTAATATTTGTGGAGGATTTGAACAGAGTAATCGATTAACAGTTGAAAAAATACTTAAAGAATATCTTGGAGATGTAGATCCTTCTAATTATATTGATGTATCATATTCAAGACAAGGACAAGATGTTCGTTATGCTTTGAATGATGATAAATTAAGAGCATTAGGGTGGTATCCTTCAATGGATTTCAACACAGAATTAAAATATATAATCCGTTATTATAAAAATAAATTTATATGGTAAAAGAAGAACTAATCCAATTTGAAACAAAAATTGGTGATTCATTTAATAGGGGCGAAATAAAAGCCCCTGTCCATTTATATCATGGAAATGAAGAATTAATGATATCACTATTTAATCATATCGATATAGAAAATGATTGGGTATGTTGTACGTGGAGAAATCACTATCAAGGACTATTAAAAGGTATACCCCCGGAAGTATTAGAAGATAACATTATGCAAGGTAAATCTATGGTAGTTAATTTACCTGAATATAAATTTATATGTAGCTCAATAGTTGGAGGAATACCTTCAATAGCCGCAGGAATTGCTTTAGCTAATAAAATACAAGGTAATCATAGCTGGGTTTGGTGTTGGGTAGGTGATATGTCTGCTGAAACTGGAGCATTTCATGAAGCTTACAAATACAGTTTAAATCATGATCTCCCCATTACATTTGTTGTAGAAGACAATAAAAAATCAGTTTGTACTCCTACACCTGATATATGGAAAAGAGAAAAACCCTATTATCTTAACTCTGAATATCAAGGAGGTTTGCAATTCCAGAAAAATTTAGTATATTATCAATATACAAATGATAAATACCCACATGCTGGTGCGGGTATGCGAGTTCAATTTTAAAATACAGTTATGAAATACTTTGAAGAATTAAAAAAAGCAATGAGTTTATTAGCTGAACACCCTAAAACTTTATTTATAGGACAAGCAGTTGAATACGAAGGAACAGGCTTATTTGACACCATGTCTCATCTCCCAGCAAATAAAAAACTAGAATTACCTGTAGCTGAATACCTACAATCAGGTATAGCAAATGGAATGGCCATAGCAGGTATGATACCTGTTTCAACATACCCTAGATGGAATTTTCTATTAATGGGAGTTGATCAAATAGTTAATCATTTAGATAAATTTATTGAAATGTCTAATGGTAAATTAGATCCTAAAGTTATCATTAGGGTAGCAGTAGGAAGTGAAAGACCAGTTGATCCTCAATGTCAACATAAAGGTAACTTCTCGGAAGCATTTAGACAAATGGTTAGAAACATAGAAGTTATAGAATTATTTGAACCTGAAGATATTATTCCCGCTTATGAAAAAGCATTAAATAGAACAGATGGTATTAATACGATCTTAGTTGAATTTGCTGATTTTGCTAAAGAAAAATAGTATGAAAATTCTTATAACAGGAGGAAACGGTTATATTGCTAAAAGCATTAGAAATTCATTATGGGAAAAATATCATATAATTTCTCCTAATAGAGCAGAATTAGACTTAACGGATACTAAATCTGTTGATGAATTCTTTGAAGGAAAACATTTCGATGTAGTAATTCATACTGCTACAACCGGAGGGAGTAGATTAGAAGAAGACAATGAAACAGTCAGTTTTTATAATCTAATTATGTTCTACAATCTAATCAGAAAGAAAACCCAATTTAACAAATTAATATCATTTGGTTCAGGGGCGGAATATTATAAGGAGTATTCTCCATATGGTTTTAGTAAGAAAATTATAAACAAACTTATACATAAGTACGATAATTTTTATAATCTAAGAATATACGGGGTGTTTAATGAAGATGAATTAGATACAAGATTTATAAAAGCTAATATTAATAATGCATTACAAGGTAACCCAATAAAGATACATCAAGATAAGCTAATGGATTTTATCTATATGCCTGATTTAATCTCAATTGTTGACTTTTATATAACTAATACTGATCTTTTAAAAGAACTAGATTGTATATATGATGATACTGTTTCTTTAAGTAATATAGCTCAACAAATAAATAAACTATCAACGAATCAAGTTCCAATCAATATAGAAGATCCACTTCCTGGATCAAATTATATAGGAATTTACAATGAACTACCAATAACTTTTATAGGACTAGAACAAGGAATTAAAAATGTTTATGATAAATTAAAATGAATATAAAGATAACATATCATATAATGCCTTGGGAAATAGATTATGCTCTATTAACCTTTACTCAACTAAAAAAATCTAAATATCATTTACCTAACAATGTAAATATAACTGTAGATAGTGTGTTAAATCTATCTTCACATTTGATAGATTGGAATGAAAGTAAATTACCTAAGGAATTTTTTATAGAAAAATATAATCAATTATCACCTTTATTAAAAGACTACACACATAACTCTAAAGTATATGAAGGCGATGAATTATACGGCCATCTAGATCTACAACGCGATTCAGTATCGCCTGAAGTGGATTATTACATGAGTATATGTCCTGATATTTACTTTAGTGAATATGTTTTAGCATATTTAGTTGAAAGTTTAGAACATATAAAAGATGAATATTTCGTATTAACTCCACAAATTCCTAGAATGTGGGATAGCACTTGGGATATTTTAACTAACAAAAATTATTTAAACCATCCTAATGAATCATGGGATTCTATTGATATATTCGATATTGCTCAGGATTTACATGAACTTCCATTTTTAACTAATTTAGGAGATAATATGAAATGGGCTGGGTGGTTTGACATTTATAGTAAACTATTTTTTGAAACTTTAGCCCCAATAAAACCAGAATGGCATGGTTATGGTGCGTGGGATTTATATAGTATGCATGTTGCTTATACTTTTAAACATTTAGGAGGTAAATTCAAACAACATATATTAAATAATCAAGTTATTTTTGAATATTGCGTTGGACCTTTAAAAACCGATACAATAAATGGGTTTTCTAATTATTACAGAAAATTTATAACAACTATCCCTAATCAAAATCGAAATGATTTTTCCGAAACTATACAAGATAAATTAAAAGAACGTTTTCCAACATTATACGACTTAATATGATAACATACACATTATCCACTTTTAACACATTAAACTATTTAAAACTAGCAATCCACTCGGCAAGAGAAAATGGATATTACAAAGATGCACCATTTATTGTACACGCTGAAAATTGTACTGATGGTACTGATGAATGGTTAAAAGAAAATAAAGAACGATATAATTTAGAAATTTATATTGAAAAAAATGAAATACCTAGAGGAATAGGCGGTGGAATGAATTTTTGCGCAGATAAAGTTAAAACTAAATACATTGGATTTTTATCTTCAGATTTTTATCTAGCTCAAGATTGGGATAAAGAATTAATCAATATTTGCGAAAGTAACCCCAATGAAAAAATATGGTCATTTAGCTACAGAGTAGAACCAGATATATTCAACGATCCACATAGTAGACCGGGAGTAATTAAAACTGAAGTAGATACATTTGGAGAATTTCATCATAACTTTGACAGTACATTTTTCCTTGATTGGAGTGCAGAATTTAGTGAATTAAATGATATACAATACGGCATTCCGCAAGGAGTAAGTGGAGTTATTAAAAAAGAAGATTGGGATTACATAGGTGGTAATGATGATAGATTTGCACCAATGTATTGGGAAGATCTTGATTTATGTATGAGAATGCTAAATGAAGGTTATAAATTTATTACTACAAGTAAATCTGTACTTTATCATTTTGCTTCTCGAACAAGTCGCTTTCCTGATGATAACTTAAAGCAAAGACCTGCTCATTTAGCCGAATATGAGCAAAGAAGCTTACGTAGATTTATAGAAAAATATGGTCGATTACCTCAACAAACCCAATTAGGAGAATACATACCAATGCCTATTACAGATGGTTCGCCAAATAGAATAAATCAAAAATAAATAATATGAAAACAGCGTTAATAACCGGGATAAACGGAATGGATGGAAGTCATTTAGCAGACTTTCTATTAGAAAAAGGATATATTGTTTATGGTTTAGAAAGACGTAGCTCTGGTGAAACTCGAGCAAACATTCTTCATATTCAAGATAAAATTAGATTTATTAAAGGAGATTTAACAGATCAAAATTCACTATTAAGAGCATTAAAAGAATCTAATCCTGATGAAATATATAATTTAGCAGCACAATCCTTCGTTGGAGAAAGCTGGAATACACCAGAACACACATCTGAAGTAACTGGATTAGGGGTATTAAGAATGCTTGAAGCTATTCGTGAATATGGTTCAACCAAAATTAAATTCTATCAAGCCAGCAGCTCAGAAATGTTTGGACGTATGGTTGAAAACCCAGCAACTGAAAATACACCATTTTATCCTAGATCACCTTATGGTGTCGCTAAGTTATATGGACATTGGATAACTAAAAATTATAGAGAATCTTATGATATGTTTGCCTGTTCTGGTATATTATTTAACCATGAATCTGAACGACGTGGTTTAGAATTTGTAACAAGAAAAATAACTAATGGTGTAGCTAAAATACATTTAGGATTAGCAGACCATATTTCATTAGGTAATTTAGATGCCCAACGTGATTGGGGTTATGCTCCTGATTATGTTGAGGCAATGTGGTTAATGTTACAACAAGATACACCGGATGATTATGTTATTGCTACTAATTGTACTTATTCTATTAAAGATTTTTTAGATGAAGCATTTCTAGCAGTTGGAATTGCAGATTGGGAACCGTATATTCAAACAGATCCCCAATTTATGAGACCAGCAGAAGTTGATGTACTAAGAGGAAATGCTGCTAAAGCTTATAAACAATTAAACTGGGCTCCAAAAACTGATTTTAAACAGATGGTACATACAATGGTACAAAACGATATAAAATTATTAACTAAATAAAATGGCACATAAAGAACAAATTGACTACGTTAATAGAGTAAAAAAACAATTCCCTCAATTCTTTACTAATAAAAAAGTATTAGGTATAGGTACATTTAATGTATGTGGTACTGAGGATGAATATTTTAGTGATTGTGAATATCAAGGGCTAGATTTAGGACCAGGACCGGGAGTAGATATTGTATGCCCCGCTCAAGAATATGATGCTCCGGATAATACATTTGATATTATTATTTCGTGTGAATGTTTTGAACATAACCCCTTCTATAAAGGAACCATACAAAATGCTGTTAGAATGTTAAAACCAGGTGGAATGTTCCTATTTACTTGTGCTACTACAGGAAGACCAGTTCATGGAACTAAATCATTAGAAGAAGAAAGTAAAAAGAAATTTACTAATTGGAAAACAATGCCTAATGTAGTTAAAGAAAATTGGGATAATGAGTATTATAAAAATTTAACTGAGGAAGATATTAGAGAGTGTCTTGATTTTGATGATAAATTTGAATCATACCAATTTGAAGTTGAAACTAATCACTGTGATTTATTTTTCTGGGGATTTAAAAAATAATTTATGATATCATTAATAATACCAACAACGAGTTCAAATACTAACTATACAAATAATATAATTCGCAATATTAGAGATTTATATCCTAATGAAGACGAAGTTGAAATTATATTGGAAATAAATGACGAAGTTAACTTAGGTACTAATTACAATAATGCTGTTGCTCGTGCTAAAGGCGAAAAAATAATATTATTACATAATGATATGATATTATCTAAAGGTTTTATAGAAACCATGGATAAACATATAAGTAAACGCGTAATAACGACGTATACTCGCATAGAACCTCCTATTTATATGGATACGTATCCTGGTAAAGTTATTAAAGATTGTGGCTCGGACTTAGGTACATTTGAAGAAAATATATTCAACCAAATTAAATTAGAAGAAAGTCTAATTGATGGTGGTTCCCAATTATTTTTTGGATGTTATAAAGAAGATTATATACAACTTGACGATAAAACATTTGCTCCCCCAGCAATGTGGTGTTCTGATGATGATTTACATTTAAGACACAGATTAGCCGGATATGAATCTAAAGTGAGCTCAGCTTATGTGTATCATTTTGTAAGCAAAACATCTCGTGCAGGAAATTATCAAAATGCTGAGGTGAGATCAAATAAAGATTTTGTACGTAAATGGGGGTCAAGAATGCCAAGTGTTAAATATAATATCGCTTATGTTGTTCATAATTGCCAATTACCGGCTTTAGAGACATTAGAATTATTCTGTGATAGAATATATGTTAATGAGCGATTTGAAGTTGGTAGAATGTGGGATTATGTTGAATCGGAACAAGAAAATACGTCGTTTGATTTATCTAAACGAGTATTAACTATAGAAAATAATGATCCAACATTAGAAAATGATATTGTAGTTGAGTTTGATCTTTTAAAATTTAATTCTGACTCTTTTAATATTTTACAACAGTTGCCTAACATAATTAAAGAAAGTGGTGAGGTTGGTACCTTTGAATTAGATATATTTACAATCACTATTACTTCAATGATTGAATACCAAAATGATCTAATATTTATATCAAAACAACAATAATGAAACAAATTAGTATATTAGAAGAACTACAATTATTTTTAGAAGCAGAGGGTGAAGCCGATATTACAGCAGCAGATGCCGCTATAGAGTCTGATATGGAAAACCCTAGAACACCTAAGTTAAGATTAGATGTAAATCCAAACCCGACTAAAAAAGGTATTAAAGTACAATTTATATTACCTAAAGGATATTCTACAAATCAAAAAGAAGATTTAACTCAAAAGTTAAAAACTAAATTAAATGCAGGACTAGCTCCTCATATGTTAAGTGTAGATGTTGATTTAGATGTACCTTACGAAAATGTAATTGGATTTTTAATTAGATTAAGTAATATCAAAATGTTAGTTAAATCTGCTCTAGAAGGAGGAACAACATCTCCAAATTCAGGAGAAAATGTACCTCAAATATAAATTTTAATAAATTAGTTATGGAAAACCAAGATCCACTAAAAAAGCTCCAAGATCAAATGAAAAATTTGATTGGATCGGATAGTACTGTTAAACGTCGTAAAAAAACTAAAGAAGATACTCAACGAGAATTATTTTTAACTAATATACCTTTATTAGAACATATTCTTGCTAGAGGTGTTATGTTAGATAGTGATTATGGTTTTAATACTATTAAATACGACGAACCTTTTTATCAAATTATTGATAGTTTAATTTATATGCATTTTGATGAAGATGCTGCTGAATTAATTATGTTTTATTTATACGAACGAATAAATCCGGATGGAACACTTAATACTGTTACCGATATAAATGGAGATGAATTTCTTTTGGAGAACGCAGAAGATCTATGGTCATTTGTACAACAAATAACAGAAGAAAATAAAGCCGACGATGCCAGCGCCTAAACCATTAAGTAAAGAAGATATATTACGAGCAATGCGGTTTACAAAATCAAACCGCGCCGCCGCTCGATACTTAAGTGTATCTTATCAGCATTACAAACCTTGGGCTAAACAATATAAAATAAACGATGGTGATATAGAAGCATTAACTCTATTTGATCTCCATAAAAATCAGTGTGGTAAAGGTATTCCTAAATTCTTACCTAATAGACGAAAAGATCCTAATGTTAAAGATATAATTGAAACAGGAACAGGATGGGAATCATTTACACCTGAAAAAATTAAATCTAGATTAATAGCTGAAGCATATTTAAAAGATGAATGTTATCAATGTGGGTTTAATGAACGTAGAGTAACAGATTATAAAACACCATTACTACTCCATTTTAAAGATGGAAATAAATGCAATTATTTATTAGATAATTTAGATTTACAATGCTATAATTGTTATTTTTTATACGTAGCAGACCCATTAACACCAGATCAAATTAGACATATCGAAGATAATACTGAAGTAAAAGCGATTGCTCATGAATGGGACTTAACCCCTGAACAAATAGCAGCTATTAAAGAGTCAGGCTTATGGGATGAAGATGAAGATAATGAAGATGAGCCCGGATCTGAATTTATATCTTATATAAAGTAAATATTTATAAACAACCAAAATAAAGATTATGTACGAAAACAAGTATTACATCGTTAAAGTTGAATTTCAATCAATTGACGATAAAGGAAAAACAAAAAGACAAAAGCTAGACTATTTAGTAGATGCTGTGTCTGTAACAGAAGCTGAAGTTAAAATAACTAAATGGTTAACCGACAATGGTGAGCGTAACTTTGAAATCAAAGCAGCAATAACTTCACCTATTGTAGAAGTAATAGAATAATAAAAATGGCAGAACCTTGTTCAAATTGTGGAGCCACATTATCTTGTGGTTGTCAAAAAAGAGTAGCTACTGATGGCTCCTTATGTTGTGATCAATGTATTCAATCCTATGAGCAACATCTTGTAGCAATTAAAGTAATCACAACAAATGGCTAAAAAACACACTACATTTACTCCCCTACTTCTTCAAGTAGACAACCCTTCGGATGTTTTTCAAAAACACCGATTGGAGTTATCAAAATCAGCTGTAGAAGCAGTATCGTATTGTGTTAATAACAAACTAACTAATATTGTATTTGTTGAAATTGAAACGATACCATCGTTGTCAACTTTACAATTACGCGTTGATCAACAATCCTTTTTAGATGTTTTAGATAAAAATTTAGAAACATTAGAAAAGTTTGAAGAATATGAATTGTGTGCTGAAATACTTAGGTTAAGAGACAAAATAACCAAAGATTCGGCTAAAAAAACTCGTATTCGGCGAAAAAATAGATCTATAGATGATCTAATTAACGTAATTAAAGATTTATAATATTTATAATAAACTACTTTAAAATAATATTTTATGGCAAATAATCCCGGACTTTGGCAATATTTCCTACAAAGAGCGGACAACATAGGTATTCCTATAGATCAAGCTCAACGAAAGTATCTAATTGAGGTAAATCAATTTGAAGAATCATTATCTAACTTTTTAGCTTTTGGTGGTGGTGGAACGGCACAACCTAATCCAATTACTGTCGCTGATGTGTTAGCTCAACAAGCAGCATGGTCTCAAGCGGTAATTGATATAGGTTCAGCATATACAAGCACCTCTGGTAGTTACCTTACTAAACAAGCAGCAGCATCTGCTGTTGCCACTAATGTAATAGCTAGTGCTTATAATTATGATTTAGGAACTTGTTTCTTTAGACCTACATTAACAAATACACCTTATACCTTTAGAAATACATCTGGAAGTGCTTTATCATACTTTGTAGGACCAGACAACGATCCTGCAGGACCAGCATCAGGTTCCAATCCAAACTTCCCAGATGATACTGGATTCGCTCTTAATGGTTGGAATAATGTTGTGTTTGATAATGATCCAATGAATACAGGTAATCCATATGCCGGAATAAACTGTATGGGTAATATAGCATTAACTATGGGTTATGTTACTTTTAGTGGTAGTGCTTCATTCCCAAGCGGATCACAACCAGTTCAAGTAGATAAAACATTTGGTTATTACAAATATCCAAGTGGAGAAATTAGAATTATACTCCATTTCTCAGCAATAACTAACTTAACTGATCAAGCCCCAAACTATGGTGGTGTTGATCCAGTATAATATTTAAAACATATAAATTTTTTTGGGGAGCTATTTGGCTCCCCAATTTATTATTCATACATTTATATTATTAAATTACCGTTCGTAAAAACAAATAAAATTATGGAACAATTATTAGCATTTATTTTAGGGGTAAGTGCAGCTCTCATAGTATGGGGAGTTGTGGTAGCGTTTAGAACAGCAAAGCAAGTAAAATTATTACAAGTAAATATAACTGATATTTATCAAGTTATAAATCAAAATGAAGAAATGGTTAACCGAAGAGTTGATCGAGAAATTGATCGAGTAGATCAAATTTACAAAGAATGTATTTCGTATATAGATTCTAGAATAGATAAACTAGATTCAAAAATTGAAAACAATAAACATTTACTAAAAGGATAAATTAAATAGAACGGTAATTTAATTTTTTCATAATTTATATATATTTATAGACATAAAATAATAAAATGCAAGCACTTCAAAACATACATCAACAACTGAGCACAGCGTCAAGAGCCATTAGTCAATGGTCGGATTCGTTATGTGGGGATGTCATTGTAGGCTTTACGTATAATAACGAACCGAAAACAACCAAAACCGGGATATGATATAGTAAATTATAACATATAAATTCTAATAAGAACCCGGATCAAATAAAAAGATTCGGGTTTTTTTTTAAAATAAATTTGGTTACATACGATAGCAGTTGTAATTTTATAAAAGAATAACGGGTGGTGGTAAATTGGTAAAGCACTTGGCCATAAGGCTAAGGAAAGGGTTCGATTCCCTGAAGTAACGGAAGTTACGAGTATGGTACTATTGTAGGTTCGAATCCTACCTACTCGACAACAAGAGTTCATTGACATGTTGGATAAAATTTGGAAGGCGGCCGAATGGACGAGGAGCTTGTCTTGAAAACAAGTAGCGGGTAACACTGTTGTGGGTTCGATTCCCATGTCTTCCTCAATATTGGCTTATAGTGTAACGGTTAGCACAAATCACTTTGACTGATTCAGTCTAGGTTCGAATCCTAGTAAGCCAACAAATAATTTCGGGTAGTAGAGGAGTCAGGTCTATCTCGCTGGCCTTGGACGCTAGAGCACGCAGGTTCGAATCCTGCCTACCCGACAATGGAGACTGTTATTAATTCATAGATCACCGCCTAATAAGCACCGAAATCATAGAATTAGATTTGCCCTCTAGGCTTTAAAGTGAAGCACCTAGCTTTTAACTAGGGTAAGAAGGAGCATTACCTTCAGGGGGTACACAGATGAGATTGTTATTAATTCATAGAGCTACATATTGCGAGCATAGAATTAAATTCCCCACATGGCGTAATGGTAGCGTGATTGTTTTACATGCAATAGGCGGTGGTTCGATTCCACCTGAGGGGACAAAAATTGGGATGCTTCAGTCACTGGTGTGATAAGCGGTCTGTAAAATCGCTCTGTAGTAGGGTGTGGTTCGATTCCACAGTGTCCCACAAAATGATGAATTTCTGTATGAAAGAATGTCGACAATTCTGATTACAACAAACGAAATTATAACCCTCTGCCGGTGCACTGTAAAACTAGAATTAAGCAGTCAAGAGTGAGACGAAACGGGTATCTCACCATCATTTTAATTGGGGATTAAGCTAATCTAGTGAAAGCGTTGGTCTGAAGAATCAAAGAGACAGGAGCGTAACCTGTAATCCCCACAATATTAACCTTGGACTTGTAGCTCAGAGGAAGAGCGTTCGCCTGTTAAGTGAAGGGTCGGGATTTCGAAATTCCCCAAGTCCGCAATAATTGCTCCTATAGTAGAATGGTTAGCACACATCTCTGATAAGGATGAAATCAAGGTTCAATTCCTTGTAGGAGTACAAAAAATGGTTCCTAAGATGAGGGTTTGTATTAGCGCTAAATGATACAACTCTGAACTTTAACATAATGGTTTGCGATTCTATTTAGCGATGGGATGGAAAAGTAGGTTCGACTCCTGCAGGAATTACAAATGGAAAGTAAATCAACATGGTGTTGAGTCCGCCTGCTAAGCGAGGCGTTCGGGTAACCGGATTCAGTTCGATTCTGATTCTTTCCTCAAAAAAACCTCCTCACCGTCCTCACAACGCATCTAAGGAATGCAGGAGAAGGAAGTACGAACGGGGCCCCGTGGTAAGACACATTAAAATCAGATAGTACAGCGATAGGGTAAGAGGTTCCCTATCAACTACCGACTTGATCTAGGATCGAGAATATCTCATAAGCATTCTCAGACAAGAGCATAACTTGTAGTCGGTACTGCATCTCCCAAGGGAGAAGGTTCTGGTTGGCGATCTGACCTTATAGATCGCAATATGGTGTTCGAAGCTTTTTAGTGAAGCGCAAGACTGTGAATCTTGAGAAGACGGGGCGGTACCGTTCTTACACCCAAAATGCCCCTATGGTGAAACTGGTAAACACAACGGTTTTAAGCGCCGTAAGCTGTAGGTTCGAGTCCTACTGGGGGCACAACTGGTCTTATAGTTTAATTGGAAAAACTTATCGCTACGAACGATAGAACGTAGGTTCGACTCCTACTAAGACCTCAAAATATAATTACAAAGCGTAGGTAAGAAGACGTGGAGAGACGTTACGCAAGGGTACACACTAAGGATAAGTATTTATACTCAACTCTCTAAGGGTGTGTGAAGCACTGAGCAATTAGAACCCAGATTCCTGATAAAACTTACTAATTATATTTTACTTGCCCTTATAGTTTAATCGGAAGAATAAAACGCTTCTAACGTTTTGGTCCTGGTTCGAGTCCAGGTAGGGGTTCAAAAATGCAGGTCACAGACAAGGTGTCGGTACGGTCTCCAAAACTGCTACGGGTAGGTTCGATTCCTACGGTCTGCGCAAAATTATTAATTATGAAAAAGAAATTTGATGCTCATTAGGTTTATTAACCTAAAATTGAGCAAAAATGAGTGTACACACTAACAGAAGTAAATTGAGCAAAGCAACTTGCTCTAAAGATTACAGATTAATCTTTTTAAAATTTGAATATCCATCCTATTGGGACGAAGGTATTCATTACAGAAAAGGACAGTTCTCTCACAAATACAGAGAACATAAGACCTGGAAGTATAACCGTAAAACACAATATAGAAATCATGAGTAAGTACCAAAAAACACTGGTAATTGATTCGAGCTTTATGGCAAGATCTATTATCTCTACCGAAAGAGCTTTCGTGATTTCGTATAAAGGTAATGCAGAAGTTATAGCTGAGCATCCAGAAACATTCGGATTAGTAAATCCAAATTTAGAAATTTTTAAACCTTCAATTATTAGGGTTTACAAATATGTAAAACAAAACATTCAAAAAGTTCCTCTAACAAGAGAGAACGTTTATCGAAGAGATAATTATGAATGTGTTTATTGTGGTAATAGCCACTTGAAGTCACTAACACTTGACCATGTTATACCACAATCAAAAGGTGGACAAAATTCTTGGGATAATTTAGTAACAGCTTGTCGAAATTGCAATTCAGAAAAAGCAGATTTAACTCTTGAGGAATATGGTAAAGAAATAGTAGAACCAAAAAGACCTCATTACTTAATGCTTATGAAACAATTAACACACATTCCATTAGAATGGGAAAAGTTTTTATTTTTCTAGTTGGATATTAAAAATATAATTCGTATATTTAAGTATAAGAAAGAAACATCACCTACTACGTAACGCACGATCGACGACACGTACTGTCTGGCAGGTCAGGCTAGGTGATAATTGGTTTGTTTGGTCTTGGAGGCCGGTAAC
>Ga0208133_1000440_pt1 | contig 16236 bp, 23 predicted proteins | sample ColrivemetaGS535_FD_187595 | JGI IMG/M metagenome (GOLD analysis project Ga0208133, IMG submission 187595) | Estuarine microbial communities from the Columbia River estuary, USA - metaG S.535 (SPAdes) (version 2) | ecosystem: Environmental > Aquatic > Marine > Intertidal zone > Estuary | place... | reverse complement strand
GAATAATATCTGTTTTCCATTCACCGTAATGTAGCAAAAATAAATTTTCTATCATTATATAAAATGGCTCATCATAAGATGAAATATTAAACATAAAACTACCTTCAAATTCTTCAGTACGCATATTACAATTATCAAAAATATCGATAAGGTCAATAAACGTATCTTTTTCGTTCATTACCCGTTTTTTAGGTTGAACTTTTAAATTTTTACCAAAATTTTTCATAGGATAGTTGTTACACCAAATACTTTTAAGAATTCTTTTAAAGGTAATTGTTTACGTTCGGCAAACAATTTAGCTGCTTGTAACCTTGAGGTTGTAACTATACGACCAATTGTTTCTTGGTCTTTATCGATTCTGCTATAAAACTTAAATATCATAATATAAATTTTAAATTATTTTCGGGATGGGAATAAATATTACTATTCCATTTGTATTTTGCATATTCATGTCCTTTTTGTTCTGCCTGCTGTCTTTTTTCACCATTAGTTGAAATTGAAGCAAAATGGTAAAAATGACAATTGTATGTTCTAATCATTTTTAAATCTGATAGAGTACATTTTAGGAAAAAATCCCAATCAGCTACCATCCCCGCTTCATAATTTTCATCCCATCCACCTAATCTTATGTAATCATACTTATTCATAAAAATGGGTAAAGTAGATCCTGTTTCTTCTATCTTATCTTCAGTAACTTCAAATTCATATTCCCAAAAATCATTTATGTTGAACGTTTTAGGGTCTTTACCTAAATCCTTAATGTTGAATTGTCTAAATATAGAGGGAGTAGGTTCAATTTGATTTGGAGTTAGTACATATCCGGGTTTATATTCTTCAAGTAACACTTGATCCCATGCTTCCGGAAACACATTATCATCATTTACAATTAAGATCTTATCAAACTTAGCATTGTAAACTCCTAAATTAGTTGCTCTACAAAGCCCAACATTCTCTTCTAAAACTAGAATCTCAATAGAGTCTTCATACTTATTAAGAATCTCTTTATTAACCTCGTAAAACCCATCTACTACTACTATAATTTGATTATTTAGCTTCTGACCGATGATAGCTGATCTTAAACAAACATCAAGTACTTCTGGTGATTTGTATGTAGGTATAATTACACTAATCATATTTGACTCCAATCTGTTAAAGGTGATAACCATGCTGTTTCCCCATGTGTTGAATATCCAGGTATTGGTGTTATTAATCCGTGTTGTTTTTCTCTTAGAGCTAGAAACATTTCAAAATCTCTAGGATATGAACCAGATGTATATTTTCTTAAAATTGATTCATCTTTCTTTAAGGTTTTAACTTGAGCGGCAAATGTCATTGTTGTTGAATTAGTTATTTTCCAGTGACATGACTTAGATATCATAACTCTAGTTACCTCACCACCATCTTCAACAAGTGGGTTTGCTCCATCAATATACTTATCAGGATGATCATATAATGCTACGTAACTATATCCAACATTAAATCCTTCTTTTAATATTTTATCTGCTCCTGGTTTATGTAGGTAATCATTCTCTAAAAAATAAATAATCTCATCATCTGCTGATTGTAATGCTTCATCTAGAGCTAGGTTGAAAGTTCCAGCTCCATTTCCTACAGAAACATAATTAATATGATTCCTAGGAATATATTTTTGAATCATATTATTTGTTTCTTCTGAAATATTATCTGCTATAACATACCAATCATATCTAGTCCAAGGAAATATTCCTAAGGCATTCTTTAAACAGTTTTCATTATTGATATAATCTGGTTTTACTTTACTATAACCGGCATCTGATATTCTATATATTATTTTCATATATTTCTTCTATTTTATTTAAAGCCGATTCAATTACTTGATGCATATCATAATATTTGTATTCGGCTAATCTTCCTCCAAATATAATATTTTTTTCTTGCTCTGCCAAGTTTTTATATTGAAGATATTTTTTATTATTTTCTTCATCATTGACTGGGTAGTAAGGTTCTGTTAGTTCTGGTTTGTATTCTGTTGGATATTCAAAAGTAACATAGGTATACTCAGAATCTATAGGTTCAAAATGTTTATGTTCTATAATTCTAGTAAAAGGAGTTTCACTATCAGTATAATTCATCATAACTGTACCTTGATAATTGCTTTTATGCATTTCAAAATGTTCAAAACGGGTAGTTTTATATTCTAATTCACCAAATTGGTAATTATAAAATTTATCAATAGGTCCAGTATAAATTACTTTATTGTATTCAGGTAATTCATCTGTAAAGTAGTTAGTATTTAATTTGACATCAATTCCTTCTAATAATTTTTCAAATATTTTAGTATAACCTCCAATAGGTATTCCTTGGTATTTGTCATTAAAATAGTTATTATCATAATTAAATCTAACAGGTAATCGTTTAATAATTTCTTTAGGTAATTGTGTAGCTGGTTTTCTCCATTGTTTTTCAGTATAACCTTTAATTAATTTTTCATAAACATCTTTACCAACTAATTTAATTGCTTGTTCCTCTAAATTTTTAGGTTTACCAATTTCACTACTTTGTTCCTCAATTATTTTTTTAGCTTCATGAGGATGAGTAACATTCCATAATTTATTAAATGTCCACATATTAAAAGGTAATGAATATATTTCACCTTTGTAATTAGCTACAGGACGTAAAGTAAAATTATTAAAAGTTGTAAATTGATTTATCCATTTCCATACTTCTTCGTTTGAAGTATGAAATATATGAGGACCATATTCGTGAACATTTATTCCTTCTTTATTAGAAGTATAACAATTGCCTCCAATATGATTTCTAGATTCAACAACACATACTTTATAACCTTTTTTATTTAATTCATAAGCACATATTGAACCAAAAAAACCACTACCAACAATTAAATAATCATATTTCATAATAAGTATTCTTCAATTGAGTATTGAAAGTTTCAACCTCAGTATTAATTATTTTTCGATATAAGTTAAAATTGTTAAAATGACTTTCGTAGTTAGTAAATACATCTTGAATTAAATCACTTACTCCATCAATTGTATTATCAAATTTATATTTAGGATCAATAGTAACATCATTAAAGAATTGAGCACTACCTTCAAACGATGTTATTATAACACAACCACAGGAAGCTGCTTCTCTAGGAAATTTATCTTTACCTGGGTGATGTCCAAAATCAATATAAATTTTACTTTGGGTCATTAATTCTTTAAGTTGTTCTCTATTCATTCCTTGTAAAGGAATAAATTCAATGTTAGGATTTTTATCAATTAATTTTTGAGTTATTTCAATACCTTTTTTAGGGTTATATAAAACAACATCTTTTCTATTTTTAAAAGTTAACTCATCATTAACATAGTCCCTATTAATATAATCAAATAATGGGTAAGTATATTGAGCTCCATGATTTAGTAAAAACCAATAAGCATATTGAGATTGATAAAAATGATGAACTCCTAAATATTGGGGTTGTGTTAATTTTAAATGAAAGTTTTTCTGGTCTGTACCTAATCCATTAGCAACACTTAACCACCAAATTACTTTTTGGACATTAACATAACTATCTAAAGCATCAGGCCATATTTCAGGTAGAATAATTAAGTTTTCAGGTTTATCTTCAACTACATTTACTACATCTTCTTTTGTAATATATTTAGAATATGCTTCTGGAATTTTAACTGCTTCTAAATGTTTAGGATCACTAATAATTTCTTTCCAGTTAGGTTGATGCTGACAATGAAGTGTAGGATGAATTAATACCATTTTTATATTTAATCCTAAGCTCTTATAAGCAGCGGCTAAACTATATGAACATTCAATACCTCCAGCTTCTATGTCTGAGGGAGCAAAAACATAAACTATTGAATTTTTTGTTATTTTAATCATATTAAATTATTTTTTTCTATAAACCAATGTATTTTATTTTCTAATAAATTAAAGTTATATTCAAGTTTATTTTCTTGTAAAAAACTATTAACTCCATTTTTAACCATATCCCATCCCCAATCATCACCCCACATAACTCCTTTATCTGATAATAGTTGATAGTAATAGTATAAATCTAAATGTACATCTAATTCTTCATGAGACCCATCTATAAAAATAAAATCCGCTTTAATATTATGTTTATTAAATAATTTGTCTAAAATTTTAAAGGCGATAGAAGAAGGAAAGGGAAAAGGATATATAATATCTTGTACATCATTTAATATAACATTAGATATAAATTTATGATATAAAGTAGGATACCCATTTGTATAATTTAAAACATCATTATTTGTTTCTTTAAAATTAATATAATGTTCAGGACTTCCTAACCATGTATCTACACATATTATTTTAGTATCTAGATTTAATTTTTTAATTTCTTTAGCCATATTAATAGCTGAGTATCCTAGAAATGAGCCTACTTCTATTACTAAATTAGGTTTATACAGACTAATCCATTGTTTATATAATTCGTCTGCAGGGGCAGAACCAGGAGCTAAAGAATCACCATATATTGATGTATCAAAATTATCATAATATTTTCTTCCAGTTTTATCTAAATTTAAATCATTTAAAAATTCTTTAATCATTATTCCATTGTTTTAATTTGTTATCAATAATATTAATCATTGCTTCTGGTTTTTCATGGCCTATAAAATGAATAACCTTAGATTTCATTAAGTGATCCATATTTACCCAATAAGGATAAACATAATAATCTTTAGGATCTAATAATTCATAATCGGGACTTAAAGTATTCATTAAAGAATGAAATGATTGTTCTTGGGTATCAATAATAGTTCTGACCCATCCTGTTTTTTCACTACCATCTTCATAAGATATTCCTGAAAAATCAAATACATTTAATAGTAAATTAAAAGTAGATGGGTTTAAAAATTCATCAAATATTTTTAAATTTAATCCTTTAAAACCAGCATTAATTCCAATTTCAGGATATCTAATAATATTCTCTCCGAATAAATTAGATAATTGCTCAGCTAAAGCTTTATCGCACCATTGATTTTTGGGTTCTACTATTCCAAAAGGTATTTTATTTTCTAAACAATTTTTTAATTGGTCTAAAGAACTATTATTAAAAATAACATCATATTCAATCATTAAACTATAGTCATATCTATAAGTTCTTCTAATATAATGATTAATTAAAATATGATAAAAATGAACAAAATTAGGTATTTGAGATATTAAATCCTTACTTCCATAACCACTATTTTTTAAGTAGTTATGCATGTCATCTTTAGAATACCAAAAAGTTTTAACAGGTAATTCATCTATTTTTTTAGACCATTCATCTTGATAATCAAATTGGTCTAATACAATATGATATTCAAATTCTAAATCAGGAAAATATTTTTGTAATTGTAGCATTGTGTAATATTCCAATTTACCTTTTTTATGCCACAATCGAGCTACAGGGATGATATTCATATACTATTATAAAATTCGTTTTGTTTTTCTTGTCGTTCTATTGTTTTTGGATGCAATAAACAAAATTCATCTTCTGCTGGTAATGGAGCATATGTTTTAAATCCACCTAAACGCTCATGAACTTTGTTTATCCATTTAATTGTAGGAATATTTTTATATATTCTCCATTGATAATCAGGGAAATTAATTCTATCACCTTCAACATTCCATTTCCATTTATGGATATGTTCCTCGGTGATACCACTTACAGTATTAATTCGAGGAACTAAATATACATCCACTTCAGGATTAGCTTTCAAAATACCAGGTAACATGTCAAGTAAATCAACATTAGGTAATTCATCAGCATCTATTTGGAAGATATATTCTCCCGAACAGTGTTTAATTAATTCATTTTTGTAAGACGCAAAATCTTTATTTAGTGGATAAAAATGATGTTTAATACCTTTATTTAAAATAACATGAATTATCTCAGGTGTATGGTTTTGTTCATCAATTTGAACAATTACTTCATAATCAGGAGATAAAGCCCGTTCAGATAAATAATCTAATAGAGTCTCTAACTCCTTATATTCATTACAAACCGTTATTGCTATACTAATCATTTAAAAATTTTTTTAATTTGTTTAAATTCATTGTAGTATTCATAGGAACATTAGATGGAGAGTTTATAGATTTTACATTAAATCCTTTTGAAACTGCTAAATCATATATTGTTTTTGGTTCGGTTCCTACATTAAATACTCCTTTTGCTTCTTTATTAATTAATTTAATAATTAATTCTGCTATAACGTTAACGAAATCTCCATTAGTTTCCACATTATCCCAAGCTTCTTTATAAGGAAAGGGAAATGGTTTATGTGATTCTCTACATATTAAATAATTTTTTGATTTTAATTGTACATAAGCATCACCTAATAATTTTGTATAACCATACCAAGTTTCTATTTGAGCAGGAACTGTAATTTCTTCATCTGCATTTTGAAAGGAATTAGCATAAATATAATCAGTAGATATATGAATTAATTTTTTATTATGGTTATTACAATAATCTACTAATTCTGCTACTGCTTTATAGTTTACATCCCAATGTTGTTGTTTATTATCATCATATGTTTTAGTATAAGCAATACAATTAACTATAACATCATAGGGTAATAGGAGATGAGACCAAGTAACTATATTATTGATATTTAAATTATCTTTTTTTCTGGAGTAATATTCCCATCCTGTTTGTTTGATAATTTCTTTACCTAATAACCCATCCCCTAATACAACTATTTTCATTTTATGAAAAATTCTTTAATTTTATCACAAACGTAATCTACGTCCTCAATAGTCATTCCGTGGTGTGCACCTAATAAGAAACCATTTTTCATAATAGTATCAGCATTTTCAAATGACTGTAGATACTCTCTATAAACAGGATGACGTGTTACGTTTCCAGCAAATGTTACTCGTGTTTGAATGTTATTGTCTTCTAGGAAATTAAGCAATTCAAATCGTTTTTCGGTTTGTAAAGGAATAGCTAACCAGTTTGGTTGAATAGAATCATCTGGTAGTATAATATCTCCTACACCTTGAAGGTTTTCAATATAACGTTCAATATTTTCTCTTCTAATTTGTGAGAATTTTTCAAAACGGTGTAACTGAACTAATCCAAAAGCAGCATTCATTTCACAAGCTTTCATATGATAACCTAATACACTATACAAAAACTTATGGTCATAAGGAATACCGTCTACAATGTGATTAAAGCGATCATCCATAATTTCCGAATCATCACCCAACCTACCCCAGTCTCTGTATTGTAGACACTTAGTAACGTGTTTTTTATCATTAAACATTACCATACCACCAACACCACCTGCTGTAATTACGTGTGAAGCATAAAAACTAGTTGTAGCTACATCACTTTCTGGGGTTTCAGTAATTGTATCAGCTGAATCCTCAATTAAAATAATATCTGTTCTGCCTAACAATTTAATTTCTTGACGTAAACGTTTCCAATCTGGTTTATTACCAATTAAATTAGGTAACATAATTGCTTTTACATCAGGGGTAATTGCTTCAATTACTTGATCAATATCAGCTACATAATCATTTAACCCTACATCTACAAATTTAGGTTTATAACCTAATTGAATAATAGGAGCTAATGTAGTTGAAAACGTACAAGCAGGAGTAATAATTTTACATCCTTTAGGTAAATCTAAAGCAGCAATAGCTAACAGGCATGCTGATGAACCTGAGTTAACAAATACACCATATTTTTTACCAAAACTTTTTGATATTTTTTCTTCAAACTCAACAGATTTAGGACCTTGTCCACCTAACCAACCCGAACGAAGTGATTCTTCTACTGCTTTAATTTCTTCTTCCCCATAAGATTCAAACTTATAAGGAGCATACCATATTTTTTTCATGTTATTATTTTTATTCTGGGATAACTCCAATATATGAAAGGGCTTCCATAAAATCACGTTCATGGAACATTTGAAGAGTAGTCATATCCATTCTCCATTCATAGTATTGTCCCTTTTTTCCGGGAATTGGGTATTTAGATTTTTCTTCATCTGTTACAGTAACAGCCTTTACAGCAGCCCATCCCCAATCTGATGAAGAGGGTCCATTAGCAAATACCATTCCCTGAGTTGGGATATTGATTGAAGAAGGCATCCAGATTTGATTTTCATGATCCTCTAAAAGTAAGTCTTTATAAAGTTCAGGTAACATTGCTACTTGTTGTTCGTAAAATTCTTCCCCTACTTTCATTAATGAGTTAGTCTGAAAACCACAACCATAACAGAATTGGGTTTTAATGTCTTGGTTTACTTCGTCTACGTAACAGGCATCTGACCCACAACGAGCACAACTAATTAGATTATCCATTTGTTTTTTGTAATTTTGGTAATTGAATTTTGTTAAGTTGAGGTAGTGCTAATTTTACCTCTTTAGGAAATTCGGGAATGAATTGGGTTAAAAGTATATCTATTTTCTCCTTCATTTTATCCCAACTAAATTCGTTTTTGCTTTTAAATGCTTGACGTTTAGCCTTTTCAGTATAATTTTTATAGTTTTCAAATACATCTTTAAGATAATGTCCTACTTGACCATGATCAGGAGAAAACCATTGAGATTCAGGAATTAAAAATTGATTTAAGGTACTAGGATGAACTTGAGTTAACTGACCACTAATTAAATTAGTAAATTCAGGATTTAAAAAATCTATTTGTCCACTCCATCCTGAGGTAATTAATGGTTTTTTAGTTAATGTAAATTCAAGTAACGGACGACCAAAACCTTCACCTTTAGTTAAACTAATCATAGCTTTTACTTTAGAATGGTTATATAATTCATTCATTTCCTCGTCTGTAAATTCACCATGAAGTAAATAAACATTAGGTAAATTATTTGAATTAACTGTTTTTTTGATTTGTTTAATCTTCTTTAATATTTCTTCTCTATCAACATAAGACGAACCTACTTGAGATGTTTTTAAAATTAAAGCGGGTTTGTTAGTTTTATTTTTAAATGTTTCATAAAATGCTTTAACTAATAAACTTACGTTTTTTCTGTCCTCACCCATATCACCTGCCATCCAATGTCCAACAAACAAATAAGCAAATTTTTCTTTAATTTGAATATCCAATGAACATGGTGTGTTAATTACTTTATAGATGTCTGTGTTAGCACCTTCGAATAATACTTCTACTGGTTTTTCTAGTTTTACATTTTTTTCTAAAACATTAGTTTCTTTATTTCTTACTTCAAATTTTGATTCTTCAAATACTTTTTTAGAATGTTCTGATGAGGTAAAAGTTAAATCCATTCTGTTAATACCTTCAAGCCATTCTGGTGGACAAATGGTACTTTCAATACCTGCTGTACAACCAATATTATATTTTCCTACTGATTGGAATTCATTAGGTACTGTGATTTGCATCCAAATTTCTGGTTTTTTAGGTAATTGATTGTTAGGTAATGCTAGATCATATAAATACTTCCATTCAGGATTATCATTACAAAAGCCAAATGGTGTATTTCCCCATCTTTGGGACAATAGCTTAACATCATATTTTTCAGTAGCAATAATGGCTTTAATTAAATCTCTTGAACGAGCACCATAGCCACTATAGGTGTCAAAAGCTGAGCTTATAATAAATAACGGTTTCATTTTAGTATAACAATTTATGGGTTACAATTCTATCTTTTACTTCATTAACATTAATTAATTCAAATTTTTCTCTTGGTTTCCATGTAGAAAATAAAGTATCAAAGGCTTCAATTACTCTAGCACCTTGCCACTCACTTGTAAATCCTGCTTCCTCACTAATAGCCCATTCTCTACCTGCTAATCCTCTTAACTTACGTTCTAATGAAGATAAATTATATACTTTAGCAATTTGTTCGGCTGCATCTTCAGGACGACAAGTATCATCCCAAATATAAGGGGTAGCTGGTGAACCTACCATTGTACGAGATGATGGATAAACGGGAAATGCCCATTTACCATGTTTTTTAATTGTGCCTCTGTGGTTTGAAGGAAAATCAGCATCAAAATCAATCCAAGTACCATCTTCAAATTCAAAACGCATTTGATCTTGCATACCACCTGTTACGTTAGCAATGATAGGATTACCGGCTAAAATAGCTTCAGTTAAACTTAATCCCCAACCTTCGTTAGATGTTAATAATATCTGAGCATCTGTACTGTTATATAATAAGTTCATATTATAGGGATCAAATTTAGCATCTGTAAAGATGACATTATATTGTTCTCCATTTAATATTAATTCAATAACTGCATCTAAATCAGTACCATGTTCAAATACTCTCTCAGTATGTAATACTAAACAACATTTTTTAGCTTGTTCAATTGATAATGAATCAATAAAATATCTATAAGCTAACAATGTATCGGGGATTTGTTTACGTCTAATATTTCTAGAATTAAAAAGCAAAGCAAAGTCATATTGTTTTCCTTTAAATAAATGTTTTTTAAATTCTAATAATTTTTCATCATTTTTATCTAAAGGTTTAATTAAATCTGAATTTAATCCGTGAGGTATATAACGAATAACTTTATTAACTGCTTTGTCTTCTAATACTAATTTGTTAATATTAACTGTTTGTTTAGAAATTCCCATTAATAAATCACAGGCCTCATAAAACGGTAAATTGTACATAGGAGCAGGATAATCATCCCAAATATTTAAATAGGAAATTGGAATTGTTTTACGAATTTCATTTTCCATAGCAAATAACCATACAAAATAACGAGGATCTGTAATCAACATAATAGCATCTGGTTTTTCAATAGCTATTAATTGTCTTAAAATATCCGGATTACCATAATCATGTACTGGGTACATAATAACAGATGAATCTGTTAACCCTGTAGTCTCATTTGTTGATTGAGATAAATCTAAACGTTTACCTTGTTCAGGATGGTTTATTGCTCCTCCTAAATTCACCCAATTAAAATGTTGGGCAGTGTGGATTACAATTTCTTTTGCTACTGTTGCTACACCAGAGTGAACTCTAATGTCGTCACAAATAAGCATAATCTTTTTCCTATCCTGTGGAGGAATGTAAGCAAAACTTGAATTCATGTGTATTTTTTAGTTTTTAATTTCTAGGTTGTTGTGTGAATGAACTTTTTTACGAAAATCATCATCTGTAAGATACAAATGAATAGTGCGGTCGGCAAGTTTTTGTAAAGAAAATTTGTACTTAACACAGGCAATCTTGAAATCCTCGAATAACTCGCTCTGTACTTTTACAGAGGTTAATGTCATATCCTTTTTATTTGTCATAGCTTTTATTATTTTGTTATATATACATATATTGGGATTCTTTTAAATTAACCCCTTACTGCATAGTTCTTTATTTTCTTTAAAAGGACAAAATTTACAACCATTAAGTGAAGGATTTGGCTCGTGAGTTATATCTTTATAAGAACCGTTTGTGTTAAATACACCTTCTATAAAACTTGTTACAGCGTTTACTGCTTTATTTACTTTTACTTTACCAGATGCTGGAGTAAACTCTTGTATTCTGGATAATGGGTATGGAGAGTTTTCCCATAATTTGCGTTTAACAATAAAGAATTCAATATCAATTTTATCAATTTCAACTCCAAATTGTTTAGCAAAGAAGTATTTATAGAGAATTAATTGGAATTGTTTTGTTTCATCTTTTTTCTCATAGTCACTCCATCCTTTAGTAGATGTTTTAATATCTAGGATTTTAAAACTATTAGTTGGTTCATGATATAAAACAACATCCAAATAACCTTTGTATAAAACATTATTAAATTGGGGTAGTGGAGTTAAAATAATAGGTACTTCACATCCAACTAAATACCAACCTCGTTTACCAAAATGGCCACCTCTATTTTTCTTTACAACTTTAATAATTTCAAGTCCATCTTCAAAGAATTCTTTCATTTGAACAGGGTCACTAAAGTGAACTTTTTTATTTGACTTATAGTCTTTTAAATAAGTTTCCCTAAAACGTTCCTCAAAATAAGCCTCTAAATCAATTCTGTCTGCTTCAGCACCACTTATCTCGTATATAGTTGTTATATAATGTTGTAAGGTTTCGTGTAATGCCGTCCCAAATGTCATATGAATCGACGCTTCAGACGTGTAGTGACCGTCTTTATACTGTAAAGACCATTTGCGTGGGCAGTTAGTATACATAGAAAGTTGACTATACGAAATTGATTTTTGAGTCGCATAGTTAACCTCATTAACAGGTTGCTTTTGTATCTGTTTTACAATAGCAGGTATTTTTTTCTTTTTAGCCAAAACTTATTTTTTCCAAATTGGTTTTTCCAATTTATATTTTTCTTCAAAAACTCTTTGATCATTAAGACATATTTCTAATACTTCCTCATTAGTAGAAGTTCCATGATCTTTATTTCCAGTATAAAATTTTTCACCAAAGTAATTATAACAAGGATATTTACTATAATAAACGTTATAAGTATCTCCACACCAGTGTTTTAAATCTTCTGGAATTAGGATTAGATTGTCTTTATGGTTAAATTGTAATGCACCCCATCCTCCATCCATATGCCATACTTCTCTTTCAACAAACCCATAAACTAAGGGTTTATCACTAAATACATTATATTGAGTAGGATGCATTCCTATTACTCCTGATTTGGGTCTTAGTTTATAAAAATGAATTACATCATCTATAACAGAGGTTGGAAATAAAATATCATCAGAACATAAAGCATAATAATAATTTTTTGATAATGATACTCCTAAATTCCAACCCCCATTACAAAATTTTCTTTCTTGAAAAGGTATAATAGTTAGTTTGTTAAAATTATAACCATCCAACATTCCTGTATAAGGACAATCCTCAATTAGTAAAATTTCACTAACTAAAGAATGAACATCTAAACTTCTTAATAAAGATATTAATCGTTCAGATCTATATATTGTTGGTATAATAAAACTAATCATTAATCTTTTCTTTTTAAAATAGTAACTCCGTTGTTGTTAGCAAATTTTTCATGAATGTACCAATGTGGATTAGCTCTTAACCATTCATCAATTGCCGGCCATATACCTTGAGTATTACTCATGTCTCTAAAACCATACAATTCAGTATCATGAAAACCAATATATTTTCTTGATTTGTTTCCATGACGTAATAATTCGCCTTTTACTTGATCGTATGAATGCCAAGTATCTAAAAACAAGAAATCACATTCTTCAATTTCATTTTCTAAAGTATTTTCTTGTCTAAATTCAAACTGAAGATCCCATTGTTGACATCCTTTTTCTAATTCTTCTAAAACACCTTCACCCCATATGTTTGGATTATCAATATCAATACAAATCATCTTTTTATTTAAAGGTCTAGTCCACCAATCATTCCTAGCATCTTCAGATAATCCCATTAAAAATCCCCAAACACCTACTCCAAAACGAGTTCCCATTTCAACAATAACATCACACTCTCTAGCATAACGCCTAAATGTAGGCATGTGTTCATTAATATCTGAGTGAGTATTACTCAAATAGTAATATTTTTCGTCAACAATTCTTCTATTTATTGGTTCCATAATTTATTTTCCTTTTAATGTTTGTTTTAATTTTTCTAAATATAAAATACCATCTTGAAGTTCTTGTTGAGCATGATCAATCCAGTCTAGTACTGATAAATCTTGTCTATCAAGGGTATGTCCATACTTGGTTTTACCTTGAGCTGCTCTTGAAATAAAACTATCAACAATAGTATCTACTACTGAATCTGTTTTTAAAACTGTTCTTACTTCAGGGTGTTCCCCTACAATTCCTAAATCGCTGTTTTTTGTCATTTAACTTCTTTTAATAACTTTTTTATTTCCTTTTCGTCAATCCCTGATTTTTCAAGGATTTGTTCTACTCCGGATTTTTTTAATAGCTCAATATATTCTTCTGCCTCACCTAATGATACTGTAAAATGATTAGCAATGTGATGTAACAATTGTTCGTTTGATTTCTTACGTGATCCTTTCACGTATTTTAGGAAAACATTTTTCTTAGGTAACATATGGCAGTAATATTTATAGGTTTTTTCTTTTTCGGGATATGGTATCCTTTGGCCATAATTAGCAACCTCAGTATACTCCTCATACATACTAACAAATCGATGAACCATGTAAGAATTAAACGAATTTTGCTGGTCTTCTGTAAAAGAAGACCAAGCGGTTTTCGTTGTTGTTATCTCTTTAAGCCAATCAAATATTGTCATCTGTTAGTCCATTGAATGGTCTGTTGACTCATCTCCAAATTCGGCTCTTAATTCTTTAGGAAGCAATTCTACTAATACATTTCCTGTTTTTACATCATAAAATACTGGGACTGGAATAACTCCGTCTTCTGATGTACCTGTTACAAAACGAGATACTTTACGTAAAATAACTCCTTCAGCAAAAACGTGATTGCCTTGAGGTGATGTAATTGCTTTAGTGTTTTTAATGTCAATATTGACATTCATTTGTGGTTTATTATTCATTGTTTTCTTTATTATGTTTTTTCCATTCAATCCAAAATCCAGTTGCTACTAATATATTCATACCAACTGAAGCTAATATTTCATAAATGTCCTCATATACGTTCATAGTTAAGTGAATATGTCCTACTGCCCAAAACGGTATAGACAAATTACTAGCTACCCACACTATAAAGAACATTATGAATTTCTTCATATTACTCTTTTACTTGAAATTAACTTAAATAGTTTGAAAGATTTTTTGCTGCTAAAGCTGCTTCATTTAAGTTTTCAATTGTTTTTTTTCCTTTTAACTTAAAGGGAATATACCTACTAATACCGTCTCTACGAATATCTTCTGCCCACCATGTATCTCCTTCTGACTCTGCTTCATCAATTCCCTTATTATATTCTTCTACCCAACTGCCCCACTGTTCTGGAGTGTAGTCTTCTTTATTTGGTTCATAATTTTTATCAAATAATCTATCTCCTATTTTAAATATTTGGGCTCCTCTATGTGTATATCCACAATATCCTTCTAATTCTCCATCTTCATTATATGATTCTGCTACCCCATGAGGATAAGGCTCATATACTTTCAGTTTATGTTTTTTATACCATTCCGCCCTATCAAAAGCACCAATATACTCACCTCCTTGGCTCATAAATGAATTTTCTAATACACCATGGGAAATGATATCATCTTCATTAGAAGGTTTTATTCTACTAGTAAATGAACCTTCTGTTCCTTTAACAACCCACCATTCATGAATTCCAATTTTACCCCCAGTAATTTTTTCAATAATAGCTACTTCTTCAAAAGAAGGTGATTTTTTTCCGATACTTTTTTCCATATTATTCTTATTTATATTCCCAAATATACGACTGAGAGGTGTATTTTCCAAATTTACTTTTATCTCTTTGACGAGAAATATTTTTAGCATTATTTCTACAACAATTATTTATAGCTGTATAATTTAAGTTTAGTTCTTGGGATGCTTGTTTTCCACTATTCCATTCTTTAATTATATTACCTTCTAAATCCTTTTGGAGAACTTTTCTACCAAAAGATTCTGTTGAAGATTTACTTAAATTTTTCTTCCATTCTTCTGTTTTAGAATGCCCTAACATAGCATCACTAATAGCTTGTTTATGTTCTTTACTTAAAGGAATATCTTTATGTGCCATAGACATTTTTTGTTTTGTTTCTTCAGTAATTGGATCAAATTTTCTTCCTTCCCAAGACCCAAATGCTTTATTGGTTCTATTATAAAATTCTTTATTATTTTTGACATCATAATAATTTAACCAATATTCTTCTCTTTTCCAAAGTTCTTCTTTATTATTACAAACTTCTAAAATAGTTTTTTTAAAGTTTTCAGCACCATATTTTTTAATGGCCTTTTTTAAATCTAAACCACTTCCTAAATATTTGGGATTATTTTGTACATCTTTTCCTAAATATTTTTTACCGTTTATTTTATTTGTAGTTAAATATATTACCATAATGAGTTATTTCCTTATCTATTATAAATATTATCAAAATAGATAAAGAAATAATCTTTTACAAAATTCTTTTTGGAAGAATTAAAGATAAAATCCTACTAATAAGAGCAGCACAATTAATTTCTTTATCAATTCTAAAGTTAGAATGATATTGATACTCTTCAATATAAATCACTACTTCACCTACACTTAATGGAGCATACTTTTCTACATTATCGTATAAGTACCTAAACATGTCTTCAAAATCACTTACATTTGAATCAGCAATTATTTGTCTAATGTTATTAAACGATTTGGATG
>Ga0208133_1000439_pt1 | contig 16248 bp, 17 predicted proteins | sample ColrivemetaGS535_FD_187595 | JGI IMG/M metagenome (GOLD analysis project Ga0208133, IMG submission 187595) | Estuarine microbial communities from the Columbia River estuary, USA - metaG S.535 (SPAdes) (version 2) | ecosystem: Environmental > Aquatic > Marine > Intertidal zone > Estuary | place... | reverse complement strand
TTACTGCGAAATACTGCTACACTCTTTGGCTTTAGTTCTATTTGTTTGTCAAAGTTAAAACTATCTACTACCCACGAATCTGCATCAACTACATAGAATCTGTCACCTTCACATAAACCAGCAATATGTTTATGACTTTCAAATATGTTACCTACAGCGGCGACTGCAACTGCATTGTCGGTCTTAGTCTGCAGACGTTCCCAATTCTCATTTAGATTGACTTCGTTAGTATACAAAAAATAAACAGGTGTCATTTTAATATTTCGGTAAAGTAAATCCGTACATTGGCAAAGCACTCTGATTTAATAGCGCAGGCCAGCCTACTCCTTTACCCGGACTAATATGTACATGCTTAAACCATACACTTTGATTTGCATCTAATTCAACTAAAGGTAGTGCTAACTTACTTACTAACTCTATCATCAACTGATGACTATGGTCATTGAGGAATTCTCCTTGCTTAGTATGTGCGTATTGTTCTTCCCAAAACTCGTTAAACCAATCATAATCAGAAATTACAGTATGGTCAAAATTCTCAACATACAACAAGAATGCTGCCAAACGTGCTCCGTAAATAACCCAGTCGCCATTTTCAACATCGCGACCCACTGTCATCCATATTAGCCACCGAGCAAAGTTTGCAGGATACATTTTATGATTAAAGTCTTTAACAGGAACTTTCTTACCTTGATCAAGACCCATTTTAACACCTTCACGGAAGCCTGCTCTAAATGCTTGCTTGGCACTGGCATTGTTCATAACCATGCCGTATGTGTTATTCATTTGCTTGTATTGTTCAGCGTTCCAACAAAAATCTACATTGTGTGTGTCGTCGCCGTCGTCGGCGGCTTCGTGACTTTTCATATTTAAAACATGTTCAGAATACCATAATTTAACACCGCCATTGCCATAGACTAAGCCATTGACAATGTTACGGCTACTCCAACTTAGCGTAGCATGTTTTATTTCGTTAGTAAGTTCTACATTTTTTTTCCATATTTCTTTATCTACTCGACAATCAGCATCAACTGTAAAAAATCTTGATGTTCCTGCCACTGATGCCGCAGTTTTATGTGCGGCGTCGAAACCTTTAACTCCGTGGACCCTGTGAATCAAGTCTGGTTTAGGATGATTTGCTTTTAAATATTCAAAGTTTTCATCTGCGTTAGGTTCATCGAAACTTAGAAAAACTACAGGCATAGTTTTTAATTCTAGTGTTTCTATTTTAGGTACCGTGGGTTCCTTCTTATTAAAAAGGGTATTATCTAAAGAATTTATTAAACTCATTTCTCATCCATTCATAATCATTTATTAATTTTAGTTTTTCAATATTATCAAAAAACTGCTCGCCATACTTTTTGCCTTGTATTGCACCTTGGATACAATATTTTCCAAACTTATTTTCTTCGCCCACAGTAGTCCATACCTGTAATCTATATTCTGCTTCTGCGCGGATTTTTGTTGCTTCTTCAAAATTTATCTTATACAATACATCTTTATTGGTTAAATTAGATGATAGTTTAGTACATTCTCGAAAGGCACTTCTAAATGTATTAAATTCGTCATAATTAAATGCAGTAATATTACTAACTTCATTGAAGACTTTTGTGTTTAATCCAAAGCCTGTGGTAAAATCAATGACATCTTTGTCTGCTCCTAATAACGGTTGCTTAGGTAGTATTTTAACACCTCCGTGACCATAAATCAAGTCATTTATTGGATTTATACTGCACCAAATGTGAATACTTTCGTTCTCTGGTTTCCCCCATAAATCTAAATGTTTCGATGGGGTAAATGAGAAATCAAAATCTTCTAACATTATTGCATCACTGTCAACTACATAAAAATTATTGGTGAAACTTCTTCTAGCGCATTCTTGATGTGCTGCCGCAAAACCTTTTACACCATTAACTCGTCTAGCATTTGGTACTAGCTCTTTGAGACTGGCATAGTTTTCGTCGGCATATGGTTCATTGTAACTGAGGAAAAAAACATCTAGCATTATACTAGTATTTAATATTTTTACTCACGTTACTACCGGCACATTGTACTTTAAATAAAAGTCTTGAGCATCTTGAATATTATTAACCATGGGCTGGCCTTTGATATTCAAACTAGTGTTTAATAACATTGGGCAACCTGTTAAGCTATACCAATCTTCTAATAGCTTTCTAAATCCAGGGCTGTCATTCTTGGATACCGTTTGTACACGACTTGTTCCATCTTTGTGTATAATAGCAGGGAACTCATCGGGCTTAGTGCATTTAGCAACGAATTGCATGAATGGACTAGCTGTTATGTTTACTGGCATATCAAAGTATTCGTGTACATGTTCTTCTAAGATTGCTGGTGCGAATGGTCTGAATTGCTGTCTTCGCTTGATTGCGTTGACTGTGTCTTTGATTTCGGAACCTCTAGGATCTGCCAGTAGGCTTCGGTGCCCAAGAGCACGTGGTCCGAACTCAGCCTTGCCGCTAGCCACTCCCACAATTTTATCTCTTGTAAGTATACTAATAGTTTCATCAACTGGATATTCCTTGCCCATGTTTGTACCAAGATATGCTCCTGGCCAATTAACTTGCTCTCCAAAGAAGGCAGCAACTGCGCCAACACTACTTCCAGCATCCCCTGGGTTTGGCATGATCCAAACTCGATCCCAGTCTCCTGTGATCTCGCTGTTAGCTACACAGTTAAGAGCGCACCCGCCCATTAATACAATGTTCTTGCTGGGTAGATTCGCTCTAGCCCAACGACTGATGCCTTGTAATATTTCAGTATACACTTGTTGAACTGCGGCAGCTAAATCAAATGTATCCTGTTCACTGAGTAAATCCAAACGCCAATCTGGACAGCCGCGATGTAAGTTACGTTTGAACTTAACTTCGGGTCCGTTGATTACACTAAAGAAATCATTGTATATGTCGGCTTTATATTTATTGGGATCGCCGTAAGCTGCCATGCCCATTAAAATATATTCTTCTTCATTGGGTTTTAATCCAATGCGTTGTGTCATAGCACTAAACCAAAGGCCGAGACTATCTGGATAACCTTGTGTATAAACTTTCTTTAAGTCGTTACCTTGTCCTTGCCATATAGTAAGAGTTTCAAATTCTCCGATACTGTCAATAACAACAACTGTGGCATCTGCAAATCCGCTGGTATAATAACCTGCGGCAGCATGACTTTTGTGATGTTCACCTATTAATAAAGGTTGCGTTAAATTATATTTTGCAAGATACGTTTTAACATCATTCTCTTGAGTTCTATCGCCTTGCCCTGCCATGAATTGTCTAGCAGTTTTTAAGTCTGGATTTTCATACCAAACGATTAAATCTGGCTTACCGTATTGTTCAGCATCTTCAATAATGCCTGAGCAAAGATCTCCGTCGTTTTTAATTCCAGAGTATCGTTCACTGTGTGCCGCAAATTGTAATTGTTTATCATGCCAAACACTGACAGCGGCGTCATGACTATTGGCACTAATTCCCCAAATGTTCATCGGTATATAAATGGATCTCGTCGACGTAGTTCTTCTAATTTCTTCTTCAATTGAATTTGAAATTTTACGTCGGGGTGTTCATTATCAAACGTTTTGTAATGATCTAATAGTTCTTCTATTTTTCTAGTTAATTTAGAATTAAACGCACTGACGTCGATGCTTGCAATAATATCTTTGTATGTTTGGCTACTAAACAAATAATGTCCGCTGACACTAACTGCAATATCTCGATCAGTTACACCTTCTGGCACCCAACGCTGCCAATAATTTTGACTGTAAACTAACTCAGAAAATGTCGCCCATAAATCTTTAGAAGCAAACTCTTTTAATAAATCTGTTTGCATTACACCTAATTGAGGAGCAATATTTAAACTATCAACTCCGGCTTCTATTCTCTGCTGTATATCCTCTGCGGTAAAATAATCAGCATTGTGTTCTTTAAATAAAAATCCTGCGGCACGGATTTGTTCTCCTATTACCTTATTGCGTTCGATGTCAAATGTACCTACTTGTCCATCTTTAGTTAGACTACCTGTCTGCGTAACAAAAAATTTAACGTTATTTTTGTAGGGATTTAGAAATCCCAATTGAATGTCAATCCTAGCAAGACTGCTGTTAATATCAATACCAGTATTATCTTCGCTGCCAAATTCTAACATTATATTAGGATTCAAGTTTAATGCATATTCAATTAAACTTTTTGCATGATGTAGCTGATTGTCTTTAATGCGACTAACATCGATATGTATTAAATCAAATCCTGCGGCAATATCGGCTGATATAGTTTTCATACAACGATCCATGGCGTCTTCGATGGTTAGCCCGCGATCTAAATCGCTAAAGTATGGACCGCAGTGATCTCTGCATAATAATAAATTTGGATTTCTATATTGCTTAACTTGCTCTGCCAATTCGGCAGCAGTACAAACATAGCCAGTGACATAGTCAACTTGATTACGACTAGCAATAATCATTAACGGATAATTATTTTCTTTTGTATGTCGAGCAAGTATTTCTATTATTTCTTTACTCATTGGTCCAAAACCCAATTTAAACTGTTTCATATTGTCTGCTTTCAATTTCGTTGTAAACATCGATGTTTGGCTTTATGTCGGTATAAATTTCAAATTGCTTTAAAAACTGCGCCCGATAAAACTCACGTCCAGATACATATTTAACTCTTGCAATCTTACATTGTTCTTGCAATTCGTTGTCTTTGATTGCAAGATCTATAACAACTCTAGAATTAGGAGGTATTTGCCCCAGTTTATATGGACTGTCAAATGTGCTAGTGCCCAATGCGGTACAGTTGATCACTACATCACTGTAAGAATAACGATTATTCCATGTCACTGCATTTCTAGTACAGACGTTTAGATTACCGTAATGTTGTTCTTCTAGATATTTAACAAACATACTGCCAATGGCGCCGCCGCCTAAAATAGTAATTTTATCTCCAAGTTTTATTTCTTTACATACATATTCCACACCTGCTAAATCTGCATTGTAACCATGCGTTACACCTTTATCTACTTTTATAGTGTTACAACTATTATACATATCGACATACGGATGCCGGTTGTTTAATAATGGCATTACTACTCGTTTGAATGGCATGCTTACACTAATGCCGCTGACGCCTTCTTCTATTGCATCTTTAATACTTTGTTCAACATTATCACAGGCCAGCGGAGTATATGTTGCATCTATATTGTAGTGCTTAAAGAATTCTGTATAAAAGTATTCACCAGTCTTACCTGGATACTGACTTAGACTTATAAATTTTTTCATCGTTTGTATGCTCTTATCTGTTTTATTTTATTATCTTGATCAAACTCGATAACATCTACTACCTGTGCTACTATTGCATTATTAATTATAACTTTTATCTCTGCAATAACTGTGTCCAATCCCACAGCAATTTTATCAACATCAATTCTAATATCGTTAACTGAATTAAAGAAGTTTTGATTAAATTTTAAAATATTGTCTTTACCAACTACTTGAACTTCCCAGTCTGTTAATACAATACTGTCACTGAACAATACTTCTAGTGATGCGGCATCTTTCTTACAGAAACTTTGAAAGTACATTAATGCTATTTGGCTTTGTGTTGGATTACTCATTGTCTAACTCCGCAAATAATTTAATGCCTAAGTACCACAAGAATATATCAAATGGCGCTGTGTGTAAAGGACTCATGTTCCAAAAGATAATTGGTATTAGTTGTTGCACTTTGTTATAATCTAAATTGTTGGCTAAAATATATTTCTTTAAACGTTCTTGATATACTGTAATATGCTCGACGCTGGGAATACTCAGCGTAACGCTGTCGTTGTCAATCTCAATGTTAAAGTTATGATTCTTAATGTTAGCGTAGTTAATAATTAATCCGCCGGCCATCTTGGCCAAGTCGTAGTATATATCACCGTAGTCAACAATGCCTGCAAACTCGTGTCGCCAGTCTATGATCTTAAACTCACCACTGTCGCTGACGACAATATTGTCAAACTGCAAGTCACCGTGCAAGAATCCCGGACGTGTAACTGTTGCTAGATATTCCCAATCTATCTTATTTAGATAGTAACTGTAATCTTTAACTGTAACATTGTCAATGTTAGTCACTGGCTTTAAATTAGGATACTTTTCTAAGAACTTATTAATACGTGCAAGGCTTTTTGTTTTATAAAACTCTACGCTTGCATCATGTATATCAGAGTCACAGTCTTTCCACACATTTGTTTCCAGCCAATTAAGCAATTCATTGAATGCTACTGGATTATTGAACTCGTATAATGTCTTGCCTGGAAAGAAATCATAGGCCATATAATTACCGCTGTGCGTACAGTTAGCAGGGAAGACATGTGGATTAGCCAATACTTTGTCATATTTCTTTTTAGCAACTGTAGTATCCAGCCACCATTTAACTACACGATTGTTGCAGATATATGTTACTTCGTCCTTTTTTGTGAAGTCGAATTTTTGACTTTTACTTAATTCAGTTTGATATATCGTCGGACTTCCAAAGTCTAACCAAGAGTCCAAAGAAGCCACTTCACTGCCATGCTTAATTATGCCAATAAATTCATTGCTATCTGCATTGGATAAATCTCTAAAGAATAATTCCCAATCGTTGATGTACATCAAACCAGTAAATGCTCTCCACGATTCATCGCATGACTGTTTAAACTTGATATCTGTGATTTTCCACTGAATATCAGTTTCGAACATTGTGTACAAGTGTGAATCTTTTTTACTGACATCTTTGACAAAATAACAGTCTAACCTATTAACTTTGTTCAATATACTTTCATCAAAGTAAGTGTCGCAAGGCACGTACCAAAATGTACTGTGTATTGAATTTTTACATTGTAGCAATGTGTACCCGGTTCCTGACTTTGCACTAGTCCAATCATCGATGTCTATGAATTCTATGTTCCTGTCACTGTATGCTACATTACAAAAGTCTATAATTTGCTCTTTTAAATATCCAACGGGAATAATAAATTTACTATCTTTTGGAAAACTATCAATAATATGTGCCAACACTGGTTTATCTTTGTAAGGCAACAATGCCTTGTTTAGATTTTTTGTATAATTTCCCATTCTACTACCTGTACCAGCAGTTGGGATAATAACTGTTTGTTTGTTCATGTTTACTTACTTATTTTTCTTAACTTTAAAATTCCACCAGTTCGTTTAGATTCTTCTAGCTTTTCGTAGTCTATTAATAGTGGCATTTCCAATTCTATTCTTTTTACAAATTTTCCTATATGATCATTTTTAATAAATGTTTCACTGAAAACCTTAGTCAAATTTTCCCAAGACAAATCTTCTTCATTATTTGTTCTTATTATAACGGATCTCATATTGTATAATGGAATTACTTCTATTTGATGTTTTTCCATAAAATCATACAATGACGAATGAATATCGCGTTTGCATATTTCTTCTCTACTATGTACAAGTAATTCAAAATTTTTCCAGGTAAGTACAAAAAAAGTATCCGACATTTTTCGTCTAAGATGTTGAACCCAAAAATCAGGATAATAACAATCTAAAATCTTAAGAGTATTATCATCTACGATGAAATCATTATTAGAAAATTCATTCAACGAATAAAGCATTAAATCTGGTCTAAGATAAATTATTCTTTCGTAACCTACATCCTTTATTTCTTTATAAATTTTTTCTAATAAAATAAAAGGTCGATCATATGCTTGAAATCTTGTATTTAAATATTCGTTTTGATAGTTCGAAATTAATATAGTACGAAACAAGTGTTTAATTTTAGCTATTTCGTTTACCGATGAAATGGCAGAAGGAGAATATGGCTTTTGTGATATATCCCATGTACTAAGATACCAATCTGCTTCTGGTAAAATATGCCACGTCGGGTGCGTTAATTCTGTAAAACGACAGGCACCGGCAACTATAATTGCTGTTTTCATGAATGTTCGTAGCTGATTCTACCATGAGTGCGGCCGGCATCGTCTTGTAAACGAATCACATCATCTAGTTCAGTAGTACTAGTTTCCATAAATTCTAAGTCAGTAGTAGCAATTACTCTATGTACATATCCTGGCTTTACATTGAATATAACATTTTCTTTAAGTTCAATGACTTCAAATGTAGATTCATATTCTTCTACTTGTTTACTTGTCATGCCTTGTTCTAAAAACTTGGCAATGTCTAGTGGTTCTCGACTACGATGTAAAGTGCCAGTGCCACTTAAAACGTAATTAGTTTCTATTTTATATTCATGTACTTGTAAACTAGTTCTATTACCGGCTTTAAATAAAATACGTTTACTAGCATAAGGAGTTGCAGAACCATCGGCAATCCATAATTCATAACCCCAATGCTTTGTTACTTTTTTGATTTCCATTATATCCACCCATTTTCTATTAATTTATTTAATATCATTTCAAATGCTTCTATATGTCCTTGCTCACTGGCATGCCCCGAGCCAACCGTGTCGGGATATTTCATAGTTAACTCACCCCAACTTAGATGCATTTTATTCTGTTCTAAAACTGTGTCTTGATATGCCTGAAAATTAGGTAACAACATAACATGTTTTATATTTTTATTATGTAACAGAGAATGTGACATTGTCATCAGTGCTCGACTTTGTATTTGACTAATTTGATCATTATGTATAGATGTATAAAAATCTCTCAGCAATTTTAATTTAGTGACAGGTTCGTCTGCCAATCTATTATAATATTTTCCTCGCTGATTGTCTCCTTGAGCGAGAAATCTATCAAGATAATCAATAACCCCTGCAATATTTTCAGTGATCATCTTACCAGTATACTCGGATTGATTACTCATGGGATGAGTCATGTATTGTTCTGGTTGATAAGACCACTTTCCATACGGAGGATAGTCATGATAATTAACATCTAAATTTGTCAACTCTCTATTAATTTCTTTACCTTCGGGAAACCAATTGTATCGTTCACTACTAGTTTCGTTGACTAATACAATGTCATTTTCATTGGCATTTAAATTATATACTGCATATTTTACCTGCAACCATATACTTAAATTAGTACTACTTCCTTTGGCTAGATTAACCAGTTTCCTGCCTGTTGATTCGGCTAGCAGGCTTCCGTAAGGTTCTTTTCTTAGATCTCGGCAGCCTATTCCTATATTAAAACTATCGCCACATACAATTAATCTTTTTTCCATTCTTGAATCTCTTTATATAAATCATTAACTACATATTTATCTTTTAATTTATTATTGTCAAACATGTGTTCTAAGCCTGGTCTGAGTTGAAAAGTTTGGGCATGACTGAGAATTTCAGATGTTACTGTTATGTTATTTAAATTAAGATAATCTGCAAAGTGTTCATGTATACTTCCGAAGGCACTTATTGGTTCTATATAATCATAAAAATTTGATATAATTTTTAATACATCTTTTCCGCAAACCATAAAAGTATCATTAGCAAACATAAACCCCATACCGTCTCGACTTACTACTGACGTAGAGTGTAACAAGTTTGATTCTATTTTAAGTTCATTAAAATTACCAAATATATGTAAATATGAATCAGGGCGTATAATTATAAATCGTTCATAATTATATTTTTCTATGTACGGTTGAAGAAAATTATATATTATTTTCCATTTCCATGTTTGGTTAATCAATGTTGTGCTATATTCAAATTCTGCCATTAGTTTATCTAAAACTATAACTGCTTTAAATTTATCTTTGCATTTTTCTAGTTCAGGTAATATAGAATGTTCTTCAGCAGTAGCTCTGGGAGGCTGATACGTATTTTGTGTTATTAAAAAATAGTCGCCATCGAATGTCCATGATGGCATTGCATTATCTATCTGTCTAAATATGCCAGAAACAATTATTGCTGTTTTCATTTTGAGATAACCTCAAACATTCTATCAGCAACCACTACATGTCCTTGTTCATTAAAATGCCAATCTCCTAAGGGATATATTACACCGGGAAGACTTTGCCAGTATTCATAATGATCATCCATCCAATCTTTCCAATTAATGCTATTATCAGGTGCTGTTATAAGTTTATCTACTGTGCCATTTCTAGGATGATTGACTAACCAAGTATAAACATTATACCCTAACTTTTGAAAATTAGTTACATTCAATCTCCAGCGTAGTTCATTATAATCAAAAATATCATTCCAGTCTTTATACAAGTGAACCGTTTCTTGTCTAGTATCACCATTGATAAATTCCATGATGTTTGCTCGATCAAAAAAACTAGGACTAATAATTATAATATCATCTTTACTCCAATTACCGAAATCTTTTTCTATTTGATGTATGATATAGTTCCATCCGATGCCGGACATACTTCTAGTAATACATTCTAAATTAAGTTTTTTAGCAAGATGTGTTCCCCAATAATTAGATTTTAATATTCTATTATTGTCAGAATCCCACAGTGGTCCGCCTTCCTCTAATTGAAATGGCTCGCTGAAACTACATCCGTATATCCATAGTTTATTCATACTATGCCTTTGCGTTTCATATCTTCTAAAATATGCGATGACCATACTTTATACGCTTGAAGATTAGGATGGCCGTCTGACAAATGATATTCGGGACGACCGTCAACATACCTAAAAAAATTATCAAATATATCCAAAGTATTAATCCTACTATAATCTTTTAACTCTTTTTTAAATTTATATATAGGTGCGTCAGTCGACCATTCCTTCCAGTCAATGGGAAAAGAATTAAAAAAGTAATAAGGAATATTATTATTCTCTAATAAATTTGCAAGTAAATAACTTTGTTGAAAGAAATTATGTATACAAGCATAATCAGTATGAATATCAACAACATAATTCTGATGGAATTTATCAACTTTGTTAATAAACTCACTATTAAAATGCGGCCAAGTTAAAGTGTCTTTGAATCTATGACTGGCATGAAATCTAACCCAATCTTCGATTCCTAGTTTATCATCTAAATATAGTTCACTACGATCAGAAATAGTCCATCCTATAATAATGAGTGTCGTTCTTTTTTGTTCTTCTGTCATGGTTCGAACATAATCAATTGTAGTCCTGACTATTCTATCGTTGCTGGCTGCGCCCACTGCATGATTAACGATATTGGGAATATTCAAAGATTGTGCAATATTTCCGGCCCAATTAAATTTGTTATAAAAATTAATAAACGGATATTCTACAAAAACCCCGTCTTTTTTAATTTCATACTGAGTATGAAATTCATAGCCTAGACTTGCCGCATAGTTTCTAACTTCTTCTTGCTCTTGTAATAGATGGCCTTCGGTCCAGCTACAACCATTAACATATAACGTTTCTATCATAGTAAATTATTATCATTAATATATCTATAAAGTTCATCGGCCCATAGACTATGGCCTTCTTCGCTGGGATGATCTCCTGCAAACGGCTGTGCTAATCTATCATATATAAAAGTTTTAAAACTGTTCTTTTCATGATCCTTGCAATAATACGTTTTATCATTAATTGTTTTCCATGTAGGAAGATATGAATTTGTTTTGGAAAAACGTTGATTGTCTATGGTATACTCGTATCCATCCATGAGTATTGACGATAATTCTTTTTCTATATTAATGTCGATGGCCTGTGCTCGTGTACAGCCGCTGCCGTTGCCTTGATAAAAAGCATTAAACATTACATGTTTTATATTGTGCTCTGAGCAAAAGTTTTGAAATCGTAAGACTGTATCAACAAATCTAGGGATATATTCTTCTTTATTCCAAAAGTATGTAACATATAACTCCCAAAATTTCTTTTGACTAGGTGTATCGTGCCATTCTAAACTTGGCCATATAATGTGTTTTCCATTACGTGTTTCATCTTTATACCAAAAACGAGCACGTTCAGGACTGCTCCATCCTATGACGACAAATAAATTATTAGTAGCCAACCCTTTATCAATATAATTTTCTGTTATGTAGCTAATTGTTCTATTACAAATGCTTTGATTATCATCTGCAGGCCATGCTAAGTTGATTGATTCTGCATTTAATTTATTGGCTAATTTTGTCGTGAAAATTCTAGGTAGTCTGTAATTGTCGCTCTCCGGTAAATGGTCATAATGCCCTATATGTATATTAGAAGGATATTTTTTAATTACATCAGGATGTACGAGTTCGCTGCCAAATACCCAACTATCTCCGTTGCTTATTAATTGTAGTTTCATAATAATTTTGATTTATGATTTTCTAACCAAAAGTTCTGATGATACATCCAACTCTCCATAACTGGAATATTTAAATCTGCACGATGCCTAACTATAGCACAATGCATAGTGTGATCTGCATTATGTTTAATATTTGATTGTCCAAAACTTCTACCTAGTATAATATTAGGGCCGCCGTGATCGTCGCCGCATTTATATATATCATTACATGTATAAATCCTACTAATGTCGGCAAATAATATTTCCATAGCAAGATTATCGCCGCCTAAAAATACATCGTTTGGCCCTAATCTCCAATTTTCCCACTTCCATCTATACATTTCTCCCAACGTAGTTACTGACATTGGATGAAATCCATGATCTCCGAATCTATTTTTTAAAGAATTAACATCAGGTCCTACTATACCATCGAAACGATGAGCAAAACAGTAATCATATAAATTGCCTGTTTCTATTTCGTATTCACGTTTTAATCTCATTGCAGAAGTTAAACTATAAAACATTGCAGAATAACCGTTTCTAATTCCGGGATTAATTAAAGGCCGTTCTTCTTCACGTGTTAATATTTGATATTTTTTTGGTTTATATGTATCTATAAGTTCGTTTATATATTCCTGCGATACTGTTTGTACAGGATTCATATTAGGAGCCCAGTCTGGATCTCCTATTGTATTCATATAGATGTTGTAATCTTTTATATGCAAAAAATAATCGATTTCAATTTCAAAAGGCTCTTTTGATATAAAATCGTGAACCATGTCAATATTTTTTCTGTATTGATTAACATGCGTACCTGACGGGATATTAAAAAATTCCTTGATCCACGGGGCGCAATATAATGCAGTTCTTGGTTGCCCGTACATACAAACTGCGATTCTTATTTTCTTATAACTCATTGATGTCTCGTACTTTAATTGATTGCATATTTAACCACATCGGAAGTACAAATCGTTCCGAGTCTTCACATTTATCAATAAAATCCCAAACCTTGAATGTCTGATCGGATACTATTGATAAAAAATACCAAAAATTTACTACCTTAAAAAAAGTAGACGGTGAGCAAGCATATACATTATAATTTACTTTTAACCATTTAGGTTCTAATATATGTACGTGGAAAAAATCTGCTTCTTGCTTAAACGAATTTATATTTTTTATTTTAAAGGATTTTAAATTGTTGCTATAATTAATAACCATATCATATAAGTGGGTAGTACATCTTTTATGAATTTGTAAAGAATTAATATATGAACGATACATGTGTTTAAAAAGATTTTTATTACGACTCAATGTGACTGTGTTAGTTCCGTTATCTATATTATTAAACATTGTATCTTCATTGACCAACAGAGAGGATACCACCTCTGAATTTTCAAATGCCGGACCGTCGTATTCTTCCTTAACATCTGAATGACATACAAAATAATTAATTTGAATATTTCCTAGTTTAAGTTCATTTAAGTATTCTTCTTTATTAGAGAAAAGAAAATTAACCACATCATTATGTGCTTCTTCCATGTTGATTTCTTTTACAACGTTAACTGCTATTTTCTTCATTACATATCCCATAGGCTTTTTGTTTTACTGGGTTCTTTATATTCATTGCTTCCTGGATTAGGATTGCTGTGTTTACTTATCCAGCCTTCTTTTTCTGCTTTAACAATTAATTCTTCAACATGTTTCCAGCCTTTAGTACTGTCGCCATCTATAAGTTTTTGACGCCCATCTAAATCAGTGTCAGGAATATTGTTGTACCATTCTGCTAATTCAGGAAACGTTGCAGTGAAGTTTTTATTTCTACGAATATCATATTGCTTATAAAAAGATTTAAAATCACGATGACGAGATTCAATACTGCTAGTTCCGTAGTGACCTACTTCAACTTCGTTAATGTAAGCAATCGTTCTAAGTATACCCTGCTTTTCATGTTCGTGAATCAGCGTACCTACTAAGTGTTCTTTGCTGTCTAGCCATGCTGAAATTTTGGCGCCTTGTTCTTTACGAATTTCCATAGGCAAAGTTACAATACTCATAAAGCTAGGGAATCGTAATAAGTTAAAACTCATAACCGCAGTTTGTCTGCCTAGCTTATCCCAATACTTTTCACGTAGTTTTAGCATCTCATCCATGAACTCTGTCATACTAAACAAACTTAAACTATTAATAGTCATCATTATATGAAGACCTTTTAAATTTCCGTGCTCTAGCATGTATTCTACATTAGCAAACCACGTATCCCATTTAAGTCCGTCTCTGATATATTCAGCATGACTACCTATACTTTCGTTGCTGGTATACAGTTGAAAGTTTTTCATTTTGTGGCTAACTGCTGCCAATTTCTCTATCAGCTGTTTCTTAGCACCTAAATTACTGTTAACTGCTAGACTAACTTCACATTCTGGATGACGGTCCCACCAATCCATGAGTCGCCAAAAGTCTTGACTCATAGTTGCTTCGCCGCCCGTAATACGAAGTTCTTTTAAGCTATGTTGTAAATCTTTGGTCCACCATTCCATGAATGCTTGAACATAAGGATTGCCTTCATTCTTAATACCATAAGGTTGTGCCCAAGAGCCGTCTTGATGATAAGCGCCTGCGCCATCACTGACTAGATTTTGATATGCGCCATTGGTCTTGATATCTTCCATCCACTTAGTACTAAAACTAGGATTACAATAACTACACGCAAAGTTACAATTAGCATCAAATGCAATTTCTAAGGTTTTTAAATCTACATCGCCTGCGGCGCCATGAACGTCTGCGGCTTCTTTAAGTTCTGCATCTGTATAGATATTGCTTTTGTAAACTCTATCGCTGATTTTTTCAGGTCCAAGATCTTCTACTTTCCAACAGTATTCGCATTCAGTTGGACGTTCTCCTACAAGCATTTGTTTTCGTACAAGTTTTTTATATTCTGTATTATGCAATGCTTTGTAGCTACGACTAATTTCATTTAGTGGAATTTTATGTGCCGGTGGGTGGTGACAACTGGCTGTTGTTCCGCTGCCTAACCATACGGTTGCATTATACCATTTTGCTCCGCAGAAACTTGGACTTATTGTGTCGAGAACTTGATCTTTATATTCTTTGTATGATCTTTTTTTCATCTGTTCCATAAACTCTTTCTACTTGAATGCAATTCATTACAATGACCCCAATATTCTTTAATTTCGGGGAATGTTTCTACAATATCTGTACCTTTACGTTTATCGTATTCTTTAAAAAATTCATAGAATATGGCACGTAATTCAATGGTACGTTCTGTACTGTTATCATTTTTACTGTATTCTATTAATCTATTTAATTGATCAACTTCTTCTAAATAAAATCTGCCGGATCTATGCGGACTAGTTGTTCTCATACGACTGTCAACAAATTCCGATATCTCTTGAAAATATTTCTTTTTAAACATATCAGGTATAATTTTAATTGTCTGATGTTCTGGCCACCGTAAATATGCAATCATGATAGGTATTCTATTATGCGAATCGTGTTCATTATATGTTACACGCAATTTCCAAATGTCTTCTAAGAAGTCTTTAAAGCTAAACAAACTTAAACCATTAAATGTTATCATAATATTTAAGTCGACATTTGTTTCACTGAGCAATTTATTACAGTTAGCTAGCCATTTATTATAGTCCATGCCAAAACGGATATAGTCAGCATGTTTACCTTTGGCTTCTGCGCTGGTAAAAATTGTCAAGTCTTTAAGTTTTCCATCTAACAATTTAATTTTTTCAATTAGTCTATCTAATAACTCGTCTGGCGGTTGCATATTAGTATTAATGGCAAGGCTTAGATCTGGCCTGGGGTTTTCAATGATATAGTCCAATACCTTCCAAGTATTTTTACTTAGTAAAGGCTCACCACCGGTGATACGGAATACCTTTAGTTTAGGATATAGTTCTGGCCACCATTTCCAAAATGCGTCAACATATGGATTTTCTTCTCTAATGGGAATTGGTAGTTTTCCTACTTTTTCAATGTAACGTAGATCTCCTTGCCCATTAGGATAAGGACCAAAGCGTTCAACTTCTTCCATCCATTTACTGC
>Ga0208133_1000438_pt1 | contig 16262 bp, 38 predicted proteins | sample ColrivemetaGS535_FD_187595 | JGI IMG/M metagenome (GOLD analysis project Ga0208133, IMG submission 187595) | Estuarine microbial communities from the Columbia River estuary, USA - metaG S.535 (SPAdes) (version 2) | ecosystem: Environmental > Aquatic > Marine > Intertidal zone > Estuary | place... | reverse complement strand
GGTAGTTCTCCACTAGGTGCTACGTTAATCAGCTTCGTCATGAACAAAATCCTTAATCATAGGGAACATCGGGTTGATAGCATAAGCACAGGCTCTAGCAATATCCATATGTTCTCTCTGCGTTCCTGGAGTAGTTCGCACATCAATGTAATGTATCCAGGAGCGTACAGTACCGTGCATATATAAACGAGTCTTTGTTAGACCCTCTGGAAGAACAGTTCGTGCCTGCTCTTTTGCAATCCCGTTCTCAATAGCCCAAGTGTAGGCTTCAGAAGCTGCATCAATAACACGCTTCTGCTGTGATACCCAGTGCTCGTGAAGCAGCTCGTCATCACTTTTAATGCTGTTCTGTCGGTTCTTAGTATCCTGTAAACGACACTCACGCAACTCAAAAGGATAGCCCATCTCTTTTGGATCTGCATAACGCTGGCTAAACTCTTGAAAAGCAAAGCTACGATGACGCACGATCTGGTGAGCAATATCACGAGTAGTGTTGATCTCTAGCGTGATACCGGCCATCTCAAAAGGAGACCAATGTCTATGCTTGATAAGATACTTTACTAACTTGTGAGAAGTCAGTTCATTACTCTGATTGCTAGGGTTTGATACTCTAGCCATGTACGCAATGTCTGCGATCAAGTCGGGGCTAGATGTTGATACAAGTTCTACTTGTGGTTGGTTTGGTCTCATTGTCCTGATATCCTGTTGTCATAGTCTGCTAGTTCTTCGTCCCACCACTCTGGTTTATCTCTATGCTTCCAAGCTGCAAATGTAGCTTTGTCAAGCATATAGAAGTTGCGGTAGGCCTGTATTGGGTCGTCATCGTCTTTCAACTCCTCAGTCATTGCAAGTGCGAACTGAGTAAAGCCGTGGTCTTCCATATTCTTTGGTTCTGGTAATGCTTGTAGCATCTCCAAACTCTTGTGTGTACTACCATAGCGATAGTGCGCCTCGCTACCGAGAGCGAAGGCATAACAGTTTGTCCAGTAAAAATTCTCTAGTGAGGATCGTACCCATACACATGATGGGTGGTTCTGCATTGTAGGAAGGTAGGGGAAGATACGTTCTTCCATTGGCAACTCTTTCTGCTCTTTACGAGTCGTCTGGAGAATCTTGTTCTCTTCCTTGGTGATAAGTCTTGGTACATATCCGAATAGATGATCTATCCAGAGGTTAGTACAGATGAGCTGTGCGGCTTCGAGGATCATCTTGTTGACGTGTTTGTCAACATGATACTCGGCACACTTGTCGAGGTCTTGGTCAAGATAAAAAAGGTTGATGGTATTCTCCTAAAATTGAAAAGATATTATACGCAATTTAAGGTGAAGTGTCAAGAATTAAATAACGGTACGTCCCAAAAATTGTAGTTCATACTATGACGTGTACCAGACTGAAAAGCTGAAATAGCGTGCCAGGTACCGGGGGCGAGTAAAACTATCATACCTGTCTCTGGTTTTATTGAGGTGTGAGGCTTGCTTTGTTCGTATATCTCCAGACTTGCTCCAATGAGGTCTTGTATGTTGAGATATAAAACAGCGCTACACAAAGGGTACTTTGTAATACCCCTTGCTTCTAGCAGTCCTTCATCTGTGTCTTGGTGTGTTGTGGGTAGTTGTGACCCATGATAATCAGAGTGAAAACCCCACTGCTCTACTCCTGCCAAAGGCTCTGCAGGTACAAACTTTTTTACTTCTTCAAAGACACGGTTATGTACCGAGTGCATTTTCTCAGTTGGTGTGAACTTACTGCAGCTACCCAAGTGACCTGCTGTGTCTCTTTGTACAACGAAAATTTCTTGTTGCGTAAGAAAGTTTGGTAGAACTCTATACATCATTACTTCTTCTTATTCATAAATCCAACAACAGAACGAACACCGAACGATGCGCTCACGATTACACTAAGTGTATACTGATACCAGCTCGGCATTGCACCGAGGGCATCAAACCCCGCAGAGACATAGCCTACTGTTTGTGGAAAGAAACATAGTATCATAGGGATACTAAAGAGTACAGTTAGCCACTCGTCTTTCCAAGAGCCACCAGAGTTGCGAGCCATGATAGCTTCCCAGTCTGCGACACTTTTAGAAGCCTGAACCATTACTGTGGCTTCTGCTTCTGCTTTTGCTTTCGACTTGGCATTCTTTCCTTCAAGCCAGGTCTGTCCTAGTCCCGTTACTGCACTAAGTATTTGTAACATTCTCTAGTCTTCCCATCAACCGCTCAGCACGGTTTCCTACTTGGCGATACCAAAGAGAGTCTCGTCCCTCTGTAGCGGCAAGTTCCCAGCATCGTGAATCCAATGCTTTTTTCATATTCTTAAACTTACTAAGTCGAGGTCGTCCAAGATTAAACATCATGTTGACGAGTATCTCTTGGACTTCCTCTGGAAAAGTATCCCACATATTATACAGAACTCTACACTCGCTAATTGAGATAGCTACATCGTTTCTAAAGGCTTCTGCAACCCTGTCTTCTGATACTGGTGAGTCAAGTGCAAGACCGAACTCCAGATCATCTTTCGTTATTAAATGGCCGATGCCAAACGTAGCGTAGCCTAGGTGATCTTCATAGATCTTGTAGACAACACCTTCATCTATTTCTAATTGCTTTTGTAAGCGTTCTATATTCATTGGTTACTCCTAAATGTTATAGCTCATACTGGCGAAGTATATTACTGGTAGTGGCAAAAGAAAAGCCACCAGTGCTGCTGTTATATCACAAAACAAGCAGACACGTTTATTTTCTCGAAGTCGCATTCAAGTTCTCCTAATTTCCCCTTTCGGGCTTGTCTAAGTTATTTCGACGTATTTTGGTAACGCTTCAGCGGGAATATTTTCCTCTAGTTCGATACATAGCAATCCTCTTGCCATATAAGCTCTAGTTAATTCGATATATTCTCCAACCTTGAAGTTTCTGGTAAAACATTTACCGCTCAATCCTTTGTGCAGGTACACTTCTTCATCTTTGGTCGTTTGCTTTCGCGTACCTTTAATAGACAATACATTCTGATGCAGGCTAATTTCAACATCTTCTTTATCCCATCCTGGTATTGCAAGCTCGATTAAGTAGCCTCCAGTACCGGATTTTACCACGTTATAGCGAGGATATCCGTTATCGAATGTGTTATTAAGGAACTGGTCGTGCATTCGGTCAAACCCAAGGAAAAATTTCGGCAGGTCTGCCATTGATAGTTGTTGTGTAGTCATTTGATTACTCCTTTGATCCCTTTCGGCGATCGCTGTGTCTCCTTTCGGTAGACGTTATTAAAAGTAGGTTCTTCGGCTAGGAACTCCCAACCCTTGTAGGCTTCACCCATTGCCTAATATTATTACTTAATTACTTTGATGTACTTGACACCTCTGTAAGTATAAGTTAGCTCTTTCATCGTATTTCTCCAACCCCGTAGGGACTTTGGTATTATACGATTCTTTTAACGCATGAACCTATGCGAGTTCTTCAGAGGGAACCAGGCTCTCGCCTCGGCGTACTAACTCATTGCGAATTTTCTGCTTACGAGGTCCGCGAGTATTATCGTTTGCTAGTGTTTTCTGTAGCTCTTCTACTGTAATATTGTGAATGTAGTAGTGCTTAGTTGCTTTCTTCTTAGTCTGGCGGTTTACTACTACTTCTGACGGCTTAAATTTGATAGGCATTATTACTTCTCCAGTTTGATATAACCATATTGTTGTATGTCGGCCAAGCACTTTTGTGCTAGACCTGCGTTTTTTGTGCGTAGATGTACTTGAGTGGATACTGGATCTACTAGAGTCCAGATGATACTTCCATCAATACTTACTTCTTTTACTAATTCAATATTACTCATCTTCTAATTCTATCTGTCCTGTATCGGCAAGATGCTGAATAACAGCTGTCATACCCTGTTGTTCGCCAAGTCTATGGCAGGTGATGCCACATCCGATGAGGCAGAATACAAAAATTGCATATTCAATCATGTTTTTTCCTTATTAGCTCGATTTCAAAAAGATATTATACGCGCAAAAGAGCTCTGTGTCAACATTTATTTAATTACTACCTATGAAAACTACTAGTCTTTAAGCACGAATTATACACTAACACGACCCATTTGTCAAGGTTTATTTTTGGAAGGTACGCGCAAATAGTTGTTGACATAGAAGCTCTTTTTGTTTATAATACTCCCATGAAAAAATATAAAAAGAAACCTTGGACAGAGGCGGAACGCAAAATACTGCGAGCATACTACTATCATGCACACATTGATGAAATACTGTATATGATTCCAGATAGAAGCGAGACAGCTATCCGCAACCAGGTCTCCTATCTACGCAAACGAGGAGTACGTTTTAAATGACAACCCCTGAAATTTACATAGTATGTGCAATCATGTTCCTATGGTTGATGATACAAGGCATCGAAGACGATGATGATTGGAATGAATAAATGCAAGTTAAAGTTAAAAACAATAATGTTGAAGGGGCTCTTAGGCTTTTTCGTCGTAAGGTCACAGATAGTGGAGTTCTTTTCCAATACAAAGAAAAGCAATTCTACGAAAAGCCCTGTCAAAAACGAAAGCGAAAGCAAGCCTCTGCCAAGCAAAGAGAAAGAAAAAGACGTAGCATGGAGCCGTGATATTCGTTTTTAGTTCTTGACAATCCAGCCCAATCCAAGTATAATTACATTCTAAACTGGAGAAACAAGCATTGATTACATATTTTAACGACAACCCTACCTTTGACACATTTATTGAAGATGTGTTGAATGCTTTATTCGACGGCTCACAGCCGACTGCGGATATTGAGATTACATGGACAAAGTGCATTGGTGAAAACTTTGCAGGTCTGTGTAATGGTAACAAGAAAGAAGTAGAGATTGCATTGGCAACACACTACGAGTTAGAATGTGGTGATAAGATTCCTTACTGCGATCAAGAGCTTGCTTCCAACCTAGCGCATGAGCTAGTACACTCTCGTCAATTCATTCGTGGCGAGATCAATTCAGATAACTATTACTACAAAGGCAAGGACTATGAGTCTTTCGAGTACGCTGAGACCCCGTGGGAGATTGAAGCGTATCAGCTAGAGCAAGTATTAGTTGACTTATTTTGGAGTAGAGAAGATGGCAGAGACATTTAGTATTTTAATTGGTATGGTTATGGCAAGTGCATTGCTGTATGGAGCAATACTGCTCACGATAGACAAGCAGAGAGCTTGGAAGCAAAGAAAAGTGGAAGAGAATGACTCCTCAAGAAATATCTGACTACAAACGTAGATGGCAGACCTCAGAAAGAAGATACACTAAATATATACACTCAGACCGACGCAATGAAGCGAAGCACTGGTGTAAACAAACGCTACAGAAACAGCAGTGGCATCATCAAGAACATACAGATGTGTACGAGGACTCTGTGTCATTCGAGAGTCGCGTACATTATCTATACTTTGTGGAGTGGTACGGGTGGAAAAACTAACAACAAAGAAGTGTCCGAAGTGTGGTAACGTACATCTGATACTTCTTTACAGTATGAAACTAAAGCTCTGTACGGATTGTCGTACTGAGATCCCTTGGTTCTTAGACAAAGGACAGAAACCATTATTATGAAAAGAAGTAGATTTGAACTAGAAGAAGCTATTATGCGAGCGTGGAGTATTACAGAAGACGTCCAGCTGGTAGCTGAAGATACAGACAACCTTAGTATGAACCCCGCAGATGCTGATGAGCTACAGAATCGGCTGATGGGGATTCAATATATATCTGATCTGAAAATGAAAAAAGTATGGGACATCTTCGAGGCTCTAGTCAGGCAAGGCGACTTGAGGTGAAGAATCTTTGGAGAATTTGGGCTAAATCATTAGGAGAGAAAGTTGGAGAGACTGATCGGCAGGCGGACGGTGTTGCTATCATCCGTACTATTTGGTGGTTGGTTCATATGGTCACTTGTATTTTCATTATACTCAATGCCATAGCGAACCATGGTTGGAATTTAATCTAGTCCTAACTACCTTAGGACTGACCTGAGTATGTCTCGAAACTGCTCACTAATTGGAGGATACATGATAACATACAGCACAAACATGATGGGGCCAGTAGCTACTCGCTGGTACGAAGAACGCGACATTCCTTTCGTTGAAGAGAGTTTCGTGTCTAGTCAAACAGGTAACACTGTCACGCATAAAAGATACACTCAGTATGCGGGTGGACGTATCGACATCTATGGTCTTCCGGAAGATGAATACTATTGTGGCAAATCAGAGTATGGTATCCCTGTAATGCTTGGTAGCGACTGGAGTGAACTACAAGAGTGGCTAGATCAGCTTGAGACTAAAGAGCTGTGGGCATACGATCTCCTCATACGAGAGTTTCAATTTGCTATTGGTAGACAGATCACATGGGCTCCTGAGAAGCCTGAGACTAAAACTTGGCTAGATCAGAGAGCGAACCTACTATGAACATAGATATTGGGGATAAGGTATATTCTCCTTTGTTTGACAAAGTGTTCGAGGTTCTCGATATTGATGACTGGCCACATGACTCCGTGGTTGGTATGAGACAGCTAATGTTGTACTGCACCGACGACCCCGAAGCGCATACTCTTGATTGTATTGCATTTAAACCATTTGAGGTAGAGAAATTATGAAAGCATATCTAGGAAAGAACAAACAATATGTGAAGATTGATGAGCATGACACGTGGTCAGCAGACATAACGCTTGCACACATCGTTGTGCCACTCCTGGGTCAGCTTCGTGCTACTACTCATGGCTCACCGCTTGTTGCATACGAGGATCGTCCTGATCATCTCATTGGTACTGCACTTCCTGATCCGAGTAGTGGTGATGTTGACGAGTTCCATCATGAAGCGTGGTACTGGGCACTCGACGAAATGATCTTTGCATTCAGTAGCAAACTTGAAGACTGGGAAGATCAGTTCATGTCTGGACGCTCCGACATCGGTTGGGAACCAGCAGAGAACGACTGCTACAAAGTAGTGTATGGTCCAAAGCATACGTTCAAAATCGACTGGGAATCTCGGTCGATATATCAGGAAAGAATTTCCAACGGCTTCCGTCTATTCGGAAAGTACTATGAAAATCTCTGGGACTAATTCAAAAAGTTCTTGACTATCAACCCAAAAGGTCGTATAATACTCCCATAAATTAAAGAACCGGAGATACATTATGACGAACTTTTGGGTTTCACTTATACTTGGAGTGACTAACATCGCTCTATCCTATCATCAAGACAATGACCTGTTTTTCTATACAGGCATCATTTTACTTATCATGGCCGCCTCTGACCTTCACGAGGCACTCGACGATGACTAAGAACTGTCCTTCCTGCGGTATCGAGTGGGAGCAAAAAGAAACTATCTATGAGTACTTTCTCGGCATCTACAAAGATGAGTGGAAGGCAAAAGAGACAGCCCAGCTGTATGGCTGTACGCCAGATAACCCTAAACACTTTGGTAAGAATGTTATCGGTATCGAAAACGAAGACTATGATGGTGTTTCCGTTTGGGAATGCCAAGAATGCAAATCACAATTTAGTCGCTGGACTATGGAGAAACTATGAAACAATATACCTTTACCTCTCACTCAAATACTGGGCTATTCTCAGGAAAGTCAGACGGCATTGAGTACACAATTAACGAAGAGAAGAGTCGCGATGAAATACTTGAGTCCTTCCGAAACTTTCTCATTGCATCAGGCTTTCAGTTCAAGCTGAGTGAGACAATTCAAGTAGTAGACGAAGATTGGTATGAGCCAAGCAACTCTCTTGACGATCTGGAACTTACTTTTCCAGTAAGGTTGGACGACGATGATCAGTAGTAAACTAACACAAGGCGAGATAGAGCTTCTCGTGATTACAATGGAAGAAGCAGGCGAGCTCGTTCAAGCCTGTTCAAAGATACTAAGATTTGGCAAAGAGCACGCTCATGTTGCCAATCTCGAACAAGAGACAGGTGATGTACTCTGCATGACAGATCTTCTCGACCAATATGGTTTAGTAGATTATGAGAAAGCAGCTGCAGCAGCTGAGAATAAATACGAAAAATTAAGAAAGTGGAGCAATTTAATACGATGAGAACACATGGTGGAAAGGGCAGTAAACAACGCCCAACAGATTCAGAGAAATTTGATACAAATTTTGATAATATTTTCCGAAAGTCAAACGACAACAAGGCAGATCTCTTAGAAGAGAAAGTACTTGATATGTCATCAGACCTTCTCGACTCGGCAAAGAAGCTGATTGATGAAGTACTCGAAGACACGCCTTGGACTGAGGAGCCGGAGGTCGAAGCGACCCCGCCGCTCGGTCTACACACACAGCGTCCTACAATGGACTCGAAAGGTAACTATGGTGTGAACTGGGTAGGCTGTAATAACTTTGGTAAGGCTGGTGAGTTTATGAATGTGTTTGGTCAGGAGACACTGACTCGACCTACTCTTCCGAGCTTTGACCTCGCAGGGTTACGACTCGATCTTATTCAGGAAGAAGTAGATGAACTAAGAGAAGGACTAGCAAACCAGGACATCGTAGAGATCGCTGATGCACTTACTGATATTCTGTATGTAGTCTATGGAGCAGGTCACGCTTTCGGTATTGACCTTGACAAATGCTATCAGGAAGTACATCGTAGCAACATGACGAAGCTCGATGCAGACGGCAAGCCACTCTTCCGTGAAGATGGTAAAGTAATGAAGAGCGACAGCTACGAACCACCAAATCTAACCAAAATTATACTAGGAGAATAAAGTAATGACCTTTGAAAACTTTTTAACAATTGACCCCAGCTTTACTATTAAAGTTGCAGAAAATGGCTGGGTACTTGAAGTATCTGGTCGAGACCAGGATAACGACTGGATTGAGAAAACCTATGTGTTCCGTGAAGAAACTCTCTTCTTCTCAACACTGTCAAGAGTAGGGGAGATTGCAGGATGAGAGTAGTTCCCTACGGAGAGCGAGTGCTCATTAAAAGAGAAGCGGTTGAGACTAAAACGGCTGGAGGTATTATCCTTCAGACCGAGTCTCAGGAACGTCCAGTACAAGGTCTAGTGAAAGGTGTAGGAGCAGGCGTTGAAGGTATCAGTGTAGGTGATACTGTTATCTTTGGTAAGTATGCGAGTTCTGCAACTGTAGATGTTGAAGGCCAAACCCTTGAAGTAATCGACACGAGTGAAGTGAAGGCGGTGATCATTGGCTAGAGATATTGATAAAGAGAAGAAAGATCAACGAAAAGCAGAGGTTACTGCAATGAGAGAGGTACGCAAACAACAGGTACTTCAAACTGTACTGAGAGCAAAGGATTTAAACGAAGCTGCACAGCATTTAGATACTAGCTGTGACGAACTAAAGAAGCGTATTCTAGGCTATGGTGTTAAGCGCAACTATCGTGAAGTATGGAGCCTCGCTGTAAAAGATTATCTTGATGCTGGGCAACCTTATCAATATGAGATGAATGTTACTACTCTCGAAGAGTTTGTTGATAAGCCTAGCCGCTACCTTAATTTTGCAGAAAAAGATATACAAGTCGAACTTCTGCTAGAAGAGAAGCTACAACAGCCGAGCAAGTTTAATCCACTCCCTTAGAAAAATAATTTTTATTTCCCAACTATCATTTCCTACTTTTTGAGAGCCTTTCTATCCAAGGGAGGTTCTCAAATTTAGTACCTTTACAGATCTTAAATTGTGTGATATAATAAACCATAATTTAATGACTATGATCAACAACAAGATCAATCAATACTTCTTCTCTACTAAAAGATAATCGTTTTAATGAAGATGACGTTACAAGACACCCCGGAGTATAACGTAGGGGGGTGGTATTGTGTTATCTTTGATTAAACTGACTTATCTGAATCTTAACATATACTGTGTTTTAACTACGAGATCTATGATCAATTGTTGATGACAACGATAACCAAACAACACTAACGATGAATAATAACAAGGTCGCTAAGACCTGTAATCATTTAAGTGGAATTCTCTTTTTTATATACAAAGCTAAGAGGCGGAACTTTTGTCCAATTCGCGATCGGTCGTTCTGACCCTTACTCCTTTACCATAATTTACATCAATTCTATACGCTTGTCCCTAGTAGCCCTCAACTTCCTAACAATTTTCCTAGTTAAAATAAAACCCCAACCAGTTTCCTAGTTGAGGTTATCTCGCATTATCCCCGCAGCTACTTCTTTCTATCACCACTGAAATCGTATGCCTTACTCTTGTCGCTCTGTCCCCGTGGCTCGTTCCAACGCTTGAAGAGCAGCCTTTGGACTCTTTTCGAGACCAACCAGATTCTCAACTTCAATCCCCAGATTCTCAGCAATGTTATTAACCAACTCCACTTTTGTGACAGGAACTGCCCCACTCTTGCTAGTGTAGACCGCACGTTTATATACTCCTTCTCTTGATAGTTTACCAATTATTGACTTAGTACTCTTCTCCAGCTTCTCTGCTAGTTCCTGTACTGTTTCGATTGTGGGAGCATTCTCATACTGTTCCACGATGTATTTTGTTTCTTCTTCTGTATAGTTAATCATAGTGCCACGGGTTCTCATCTAGTCCTAGTAACTCCAACACAGCTACTACAGTCGTGTTGTACTCTTCTGCAATATCATATATTGTATCGCCTTTCTCAAATTTTTCTATTACATCATCTTTTAACTTCATTTTATTGATCCTCTAGCCACGCAAAGAATTTAAGAGTATAATAACTCAGTAGCATACTTACTATTGGAACCCAGATAAACATCCATATTATCTCACCATAGTTGCTATCATCTACTACAAAGAATACAGCAAAGAAGGCTACTATAATAGTCCAAAATTTATACATCTTCGTCTCCTATCCATTCACAGCTTATCTCATCGTCTGCATCAGCTTTACAAAGCACTCGACTACTGTAGCTGAGCAGAATCGTGGGTACATTTCCAATACCTACTTCGTCTATATACTCTTTTAGTCTGACATCATATAGGTGTTCCTTCTCGTCACTATCTTTCTCCATCACGTGCAGACCTTGATGCAGCTGGTCTAACAACTGATAGGTTTCTTCTAGCTCTTCCGAGAGTTCTACTAAATCTTCTCTTAGTTTATCTTGTCTGACTACTGCTGTGGGGAATTGTAATATGGTAGATGGCATGTTATACTCCTAATTAGATTTTATACGAGTATTATACGGAGGTTTGGGGAAAATGTCAAGAATTTTTTAAGGTTATGCCATAAACATATTTCAAATATATGTCGATGTTTTACTACTTTTTCGACACATAAAAAAGCCCTCACAAGTTGACTAGACAAGGAGGGCATAAAAGGTAATTATAAGTGAAAGATAGACCGCCTCGCTATACAATCAACTGGACTATAATCCAGCACCTCGGTTATGCTTTTTAAGAATGGGATAAACATAATACCTACCAAAGACAAACCCACGTTGTTCGGCACAACTATGTAAGCCCCTCTATGCCATACACTTTATACTGCCTCAATAGAGGTAGGCAGTTATTGGGAGATCTGTATCAAAGATACCTGACGCTTCCCAAACTTTGAAACGATATTATACTAAGATTCAACCATCTCGTCAAGAACTATTTTTTCATTGCCCTCTAAAAAATCCCTATTTTTACCACGAGCATCATAGTAATCTTTATCAGTTTTCATCTCCTGCACATCATCAACTTCATAGCAAATAGGTGTAGTGAAATCAGGTACTAAGTTCTCGTCATAAATCTTGTCGATAGCCTCGTCCTTGCTGGCAGCTTCTACTGTGAATGCGTGAACTACTACTTCTCTTACGTCTATTTGAAATCTAGCCATGTTGCTACTCCTATTACTAGTGGGAAGATAAACAGTGCCGATACTACTAGCACTGCTGTCTCGTTTTCTTTGTAGAACCAATACAGGTCTCTTACAATATAGTATTTCATTATCGTGCTTGTACTAACGCAAGAAGGTTTTGTAGGTCTGCTTTACTAGCTTTCTCCAATGAGGGGAAACCTGCCTGAGCACCAAGTTCTGTCTGTAGCTGAGCTACTAGATCAGCTTTACGAACAACAGCAACCTTAGCTGCAACAGCTCGTGGTTGTGCTTTGTAAACGCCTTCACGAACCAACTTAGCTACGATAGAACGTGTGCTTTTGTTGAACTCTGTAGCAAGAGCTGCTACTGTGTCCGGAGTTGGGTTAGCTTGGTAGTCGGCAACCATTGCGTCGACCATTTCTTCTGTGTAGTTCTTTGCTACTTCTGTCATATTTTTTCTCCCGAAAAATGTTTTGTTTTTTAAGTTTATAAAGTAATTATACGTTCGTTTAAGCATATTGTCAACAACTATTTTAACTTTGCGGAAGAAAGTCGCAGAAGACTTCTTCACCAAATACAACTTCCACCAGCTCGTGACAATCCATATCAGCTGCTTGATCTTCTTCCATGCCACATTCCAATACTACTTCATCTCTCCACTCACTAACTGCTTTATCCCACTCAGAGCGAGTGTAGAAAGTAAAGGAGCCGTCTGCTATGTCAAATGTTACTGCGTATGTGTTGGTCATATTTCGTTTCCTTAATTTGGTTGTTTTCTTAATTTATGCGTGTATTATACGCCCGTCCAAGCACCTTGTCAACAACTTTCGGGGAAAAGTCGTCACCATAACGCAATTTAATTCCCGGGGGCCGGTTACGACCTTTGCAAGTCAAGTTTTATTTGCCCAAATCTACTAAAATTATCCGCCGCCAGGCCAACCCCGCTACGGTTATCTACAGACTGCCTAAATTTTCCGTAATTTGCCGCATACTCGCAAATAGTACTTGACAGCGTCGCTGGAGTACTGTATAATCGGCGCCCTGGCAGGAACTGACATTTACTTGGTCGAATTTGCTCGGGGTCACAGAAAAGACTTGACATCGCATCGCAACTGTACTATAATCGGCGCGAGCAACACAAACAGAATCGTCGTCGTACTACTACTGGCGCCCCCGCGCCGATTTTGTCAAGTTTGCCCAGAGGAACAGAGAGCCGTGCTGAAAAATAGACTATGACTAATTTGCACCAATCGGTCACACGTTTTTGAGGCCCATGAGAAAACAATCGTTGACCTACTACTGGCGCCCCCGCGCCAAAAATAAAAAATAAACCAGTTTTTGGGATTTTTTGTGATTTTTCTGGAAAATGAAAAAATCCGCAAATTTGCTTTTTTGCGGATTTTTGGTTTTTAGCGGAATGTTCCACGTGGAACAAATTTTACAAAACGACCATTAGACAAGTCATAATTACAGGTGCGGCCAATTCCTTTTTAGCCAGTTCCTGAATTTTTAAAGGCGTATATTTTATTTTTAGCTTTTTAATTTTTCCGTTTACAATTAGCATTTTTAAAATACCCGAATCAAGATTATAATTTGAAGGGTAATTGCGAGAATTGGGCAGATAGTGCGGATCAATTCAAGTTTAAATTTTAGGCGGATTAGTTCCGCTTCCTTCTCTGGTATCAAGCTCATTTTCCTAGCTCCTCTTTTTTCTGTAAATGGTGGGTTCCTGCAATCGCTTTGAATAGCTCCTCATAGCACCCCGCCACATCGTCCCAATGTTCAACAATTAACGCGCCCATAATCCATATGGGCGAGATTGGTAGAATTAAAAGTGCTTTTAGTCTTAGGTTCATTCTCATTTTCCTAGCTCCAGAAGTTGTTTGCGCGTGACCGATTCGAGGATTTTGGTCAGAATCGGAGCCTCATAGTCGCGGGCATCTTCTAGGGCGGTATGGGGTTCATCTTGCAAGCCAGTCCCAAAAATGAATTTTGCCATTGTGTCAGCGGTCATTGACGGGTTGCGGAGCTTGGCGGTTAGGTAGCCGTGAGCATTGCAAAAGTCGTGATATTCTGCGAGAGTACCTATTTGCTTTTTTGCCGCCTTGAGTAAGCAAAAGCGCGTACCAAATATGCCGAGGTTGATTCGAGTATTACGGCATTTTCCAAGATCGAACACCAGATTATACGCGGTCAAAGCGGGTGAATATTGAGCGTTCACACGTGCCAGCCATTGGTTGATTAGTTGCGGTGAAGCTATCGAACGCTCCCCAGATTCGAGCATATCGTCATAATTTTTGGCTCTACGCTGTGCCGATTGTTCCGACCAAAACGCATCAGGGTCAGCAGAAGGATCGGAGAACAAAGGCAGTTTGCCGAAATGTCCGTGAACCATTGCGCCAAATTGTTCTACAATGCGCCCCTGTTTAGTAACAACCACCGCCCCAAAATCTGCTACAGTTTGCTTTTTTGTGGTCTCTGTGTCTACGATCAAGTAAAAGTGTCTCATATTATGCCGCCTTTAATGTTGCGTTAAGTGAAAGTGCATTATATCCTGCAATGCCGATTGATTCAAGGCGTAAAAGAACGCTCAAGTTATCATCATATATAGCGGCATTCCGAGAGAACCGCGCCCATGATCTGCCCGTATTATGGGCATAGTCGCGCAAAAGATTTTCTTTTAAATCCGCATCAGCATCAGCGCAACCCATTGGACGCGAGAGGATCGCGGTCGCCTGCAAGCCGTGATTAGCCAAAAATGCGTGATCATGTTCGCCCATAACGCGAGCAGTACAGACAACAATCTCATTCCCTGCCGCTTGAAACGTGCGCCAGAAGTCAGCCAGAGGCAACAAAGTATCTGCCATGATTTTCTCTTGAGTGCAGTTTTCAATCCAGTTTTTAAGATCGAGTGATCCGTCTGCCCGTGTAATTTGCCTATGGCTTGAGTCTATAACAGTGTGGTCGAGGTCGAAAATAAAAGTTTTGTTAGTCATAATTACGCGCCTATAAATTGGGCAGAGAATCCACCGATTGAGATAAGATTGAGAATAACAAGATTCCAGATCTTAGAGTAAACCATTTGAACAGTCAGCAACACAAGCCCAAGGATAGCCAGAGCCGGTAACATTGTAAAGGAAAAGATAGCCATAACAATTGCGCCAACATATCCGATAGCAGTAGCAGTAGTATGATTCATAATTTTTTCTCCGTTGGTTGAGCGGTAATTATACCGCCCAACCTGTAAGATTGCAAGCGTTTATTTGATCGCGCTCAAAAGTTTATTGAGTGCCGCACCGGTAGCCTTTTCCAAGCCATCGAGCGAATCCAGATCCAAGCCGGTAGCGATTGCCGCGACCATATCCGCCTTGCTAGGGGCGGCTTTTTTCTTGGCTGGTGCAGGCTTAGAAATATATTCAATGCCTTCGCGCTTGCATTTTGCGATGATGGATCGCGCACCGCGGTCAAGTTGGGTTGCCAATGCTTGCGCTTTCGCGTAGTCAATTGGGGCGTTCTCTTTAAGTACCGCAACCATAGCGGGAGTGTAGTTTACATCAGTCATAGTAATTACCTTTTTAGTATCGTTTAATTGAAAGTTATTGTATCATTAAAATAGCAGTGAATGCAAGCCCTATTACAGTAATAAGTCCAAAAGAAATTGCGATAAATCCAAACGCGATTGCAATAAAGTCTCTCATGTTTTGCCCTTCCCTATCTGTCTAATGAGGTGATATTATAGCACGCCCCGCGAATCCGTCAAGCATTTATTTAATTTATTTTCTTTATTTTTTAGAACAAAAAGTTATATAAGAGGGGGCGGTTAGACGACTTGGTTATAAGGCGACCGCTCGGGCTACCCCACACGTAAACCTCAAGGCATTTTCAGAAAGCAAAAGGGTGTTATAAAAGACTTGCCCAAACCATTCCCCCCACCCACCAACTTGAAAAAAATTCTTGACAAATTTTCCGAAGTGCGCTATACTTGACGACATATTCACATCAAAGCACACTTCGGAGATTTCATGTTATACCTCATTACTTTACACAATGTAGAAGATCGAGAGCAGTTCAATCTTGATATGTCTAGCCACACGTGTAGAACCCCTTCTATTGGAAAGAGTAGTGTTATTTATGATATATCAGAGGAGTTTGCACAAACTCTTTACGAAGATGAAAGAGTAAAGGAAGTAGAGATAGAAGAAGCGTGTAGCGGGTCTTCTTGGAGCCGTACCTCTTCTAACTGGGCAAAGAGTGACACTCAAGACAGCGATCACGATAACTGGGGCATCTTTCGTTCTGTCACAGGAACCTCTCCCGCGACCTGGGGAGTAGATGGTACAGAAAACACTAGTGGAACGGCTGCAATTGATGAAAATGGTACGGGCGTACGTTTCTTAGTCTGGGACGGGCATCCTATATATCACCCCGAGTATTCCGGACAGCTTCAAGGAGGGCATGGATTTGCTCCCCAAACTATAGCGTTAC
>Ga0208133_1000437_pt1 | contig 16263 bp, 14 predicted proteins | sample ColrivemetaGS535_FD_187595 | JGI IMG/M metagenome (GOLD analysis project Ga0208133, IMG submission 187595) | Estuarine microbial communities from the Columbia River estuary, USA - metaG S.535 (SPAdes) (version 2) | ecosystem: Environmental > Aquatic > Marine > Intertidal zone > Estuary | place... | reverse complement strand
CACTAAGCCCATTTGATATCGCTACAGCATACTCTGGTGCTAGCAACGGTAAAGCCGAAGCTACAAGTACTTTAGAAGGTACACCAGGTAACAAGTTAAGCATTCAAGTATTGAAGCAAACTGTTGAAGCTAAAACACGTAAGATGTCCGCTCGTTGGACATTCGAAGCCGCGCAAGATGCACAAGCAATGCACGGTTTGGATGTTGAAGCAGAAATTATGGCTGCATTGGCTCAAGAAATCACAGCTGAAATCGACCAAGAATTGTTAGCAAGTCTAGCAACATTGGCTGGTACGGCTACTCACACGTTTGACCAAACAGCTGGTACTTTCACTGGTACACAAACTTTCGTTGGTGACCAACACGCTGTATTAGCAATCATGATCAATGATGTTGCTAACCGTATTGCTCAACGTACACGTCGTGGTGCTGGTAACTTCGTTGTTGTTAGCCCAACAGCATTGACAGTTTTACAATCTGCTACTACAAGCGCATTTGCTCGTACAACAGAAGGTACATTCGAAGCTCCAACAAATACAAAGTTTGCTGGTACATTGAATAGTTCTGTTAAAGTTTATGTAAACAGCTATGCAAGCGCAACTGCTCCATTGTTAGTTGGTTATAAAGGCCCTAACGAAATGGACGCGGCAGCTTTCTATTGCCCATACATTCCATTGATGAGTTCTGGTGTTGTTCTTGACCCAGCAACAATGGAACCAGTAGTTTCTTTCATGACACGTTATGGTTATGTAGAACTAACAAACACAGCATCATCTCTTGGTAATGCTGCCGACTACCTAGGCAAAATTGCTATTGGCGATGTCAAGTACATGTAATTCGAAAGAATTATTTTTACTACAAAAAGGACTCTTCGGAGTCCTTTTTTAATGTCTATTAAAAATAAATAATATTATGTTTAAAACAGTAACTGAAGAAATTAGATTATTACGTTTTGCTATCTGTAAAAGTTGCGATCAGTTAAATACAACCTTTAATACATGCAAGATATGTAATTGCTATATGCCAGCAAAAACAAAGTTTGCATTATCATTTTGTCCAAATAAAAGATGGTCAGTAGCTGATAATATTGATGATAATAAGGATTAGTATTACTATGTTAAAAACTGTGAGTGAAGAAGTTAAATTATTTCGTTTATCTATTTGTAATAACTGCAACAATTTTAATCAAACAATAAAAACGTGTAAAGAATGTGGCTGTTATATGCCAGCAAAGGCAATGTTTGCTAGTTCTGTTTGTCCAGAAAGCAAATGGCAAAATGCCGAACCCGGCCAAAATCTAATAAATAAGATAGAGGAAATGATTCTTAATAGTTGGAACAAATAATAATGACAGATGTATATACAAAATTGCACGGCACAACAACAGATCGATTTAAAATTGGTATTAAAAATCAACGAGCAACTTTGTCAGGCATTACTATTAATACAGCATCGACGGGATTATTAGATAGAGACGGATTAAAATATACAACAGATTCAACTGTATTTTTTACAGCATACATTGTTGGTAAAGGTACTAATACAGCGGCATACGAAATTAAAGGTTGTTATTTACAAGGTACAACAACAGTATCTGGTTATGTAGTTAACACATTTGTAGATACTAATAACTTTACAGAACCAACAATAAGTTTTGATGCCAACGGAGAGATGACAGTGAATTGTACAGGTGTAGGAACAGATACAATAGCATGGACAGCAGTTGTCGATGTTGTTTTAATATAAGAGAATATATGGCAATTAAAATAAATCACCCAAACGAAACATTGACACCTGAAAGTGGTGTATTAGAAATTAATGCTCAAGGTGCGTTAAAATTGCCTACCGGAGACTCTATACAACGTCCCACAGGCGAAGAAGGTCAGCTACGATATTCTAACGAATTATTTAATCCAGAATTTTTTGATGGCAGTACGTGGCGTTTATTAACTAACAAAGACTATGTTGATAGTCAAATCAGTCAAACAGATACTAGCTTAAACACTACTATCAATAATTTACAATTAAATGATCTTACTGATGTAATAGTAACAAGCCCGGTTACGGGTGAAGTTTTAGTCTATGATACTAGCCTTGGAGTATTTAGAAGCCAAACAAATGCATTAACTCCGATAACAAAAAACTTTACAGGAGATGATACGACATTAGAATTTGATATTCAAACTAGTGTGAGTAGTCCTAATCTGTTAGTTGTATCTATTAATGGTATTACACAAGAGCCATATTATAGCTACAATATAATAGATGGAACTACTATTGCATTTGATGAAGCACCGGCAATTGGTGATAGAATTCAGGTACGTATTCTTAGAAGCAATACAACCAGCGATAGACCTAGACCAAAAGTAACTGATATATCTTATAGTACACTAGGTTCTTTTACAACAATTTCAGTCGTATGTTTAGATATTGCATACGGTACAGGTGCTAAAATTGGCACCCAAGCGATAACTAGGATAGATTATCCTAGTGAAAATATCCTTCAACTTATGGTTGAAACAAGTCAAGTGTTCGGTTCCATATGGACAACACCACAAGATTTAACACTGATAGATGTTAGCGGTAATGAATATGTTTATAAAAATTTAATTAATTACGGTGCTAGTAAACCTGGCTTTACAAACAGCACATCATATATCGGTCGTTTTAGAGCTGGAGACAGCATTAATTTTGTACTTGGAGTAAATAATAGTACAAGTATAACTATACAACCTGCTAATGCAGGCGAGTCCGCAATTAGCTGGTTGTCAGTAAGCGGAACAAGTATCGTAGGAACTGCTCCTAATAATAGTAGCCCTAGTCGATACGAAATTACAGTAGTAGCTAGTGATGGTCTTGTTAATATAACAAAAAATTATTGGCTACTTGTCATATGAAGTTATTCTCTAGTTGGTGGCACCAAACTTAAACATGCCAAGGAGTTGATTCGATGCCTTTGATAAAGTTGAAATCTAGTTCTATAACCGAAAGCGTAAATCTACGTGGAATTCCAACTACATCGAATCAATATTCCGAAATCGCTACTACTCAATTAGTAAATCAGGAGATAAACAACTTAATTAGTTCTGCTCCTGATTTATTGAATACATTGGGTGAATTAGCAACGTCGCTAGGTACAGACATTAATCAGGCCTAACGAATCTCAATAGAGATTTAATTTTGAGGATAAAAAAATGCCATTAATTAAAGCCAGGTCAAGTTCCATTATGGACAACGTTGACCTACGTGGTCAACCAACAGCGGCAACTGCCGCTCAAAACGTTAATACTACGCAATTAGCAAGTACAGCGTATGTTAGAACAGCTCTTGCTGAATTAGTTGATTCTGCACCAGGATTACTAGATACGTTAAATGAATTAGCACAAGCTATTAACGATGATGCTAGTTTTTCTACAACAATAACAAACAGTATTGCTACAAAAGTTGCCTTAGACGGTAGCACAGCAATGACAGGCGAGTTGACATTGTCAGGCGCACCTACAGCAAATTTAAGTGCCGCAACAAAGAAATATGTTGATGACTTAGTCGACGCACAGATGATTTACAGTACAGATGATGTAACAGAAGGTTCAACGAACTTATACTATACAGCAGCTCGTGTAAAAAATCTAATAACATTATCTAGTGACAATACCAATGTTTTAGACTATGATAGTGCAACTGGACAATTTTCATACAATCACCCAAATAGTGATGGTGTATTAGAAGGTAGCACAAACTTATACTTCAGTCAAACTCGTGCTCGTAATAGTATTAGTATGAACAGCGATGATGCTCAGATTATTGCTTATAGTGCTATCAACGGTGAATTTACATTCACAACACCAGATACAGACAAAATTGTTGAAGGTGCAACAAATCAATATCACACAACAGCCCGTGCTCGTGGTGCAGTAAGTGCTGGTTCTAACATTGCTTATGACAGCGGCACTGGTATTATTAGTACACAGGCAGCAGTATGGAGTGTTAATACTCAAACTGGTGACGTTGTATTAGACACAGATGATATTAACGAAGGTAGTACAAACTTATATCATACAGCACTTCGTGCGGCTAGTGCAATAAGTTTAACATCTAATGATACAAACATTCTTAGCTATGTTTCTGCAACTGGTACGTTTACTTTTGCAAAACCAAATACAGATGCTATTGCCGAAGGCAGTGTAAATCAATATTACACAAATACTCGTGTTCGTGCAGCCGTAAGTGCCAGTGGCGATATTAGCTATAACAGTGGAACTGGTAACTTTAGCTATTCTACACCAACAACTGACGGTGTAACAGAAGGTTCAACAAACTTGTATTTCTTAAACAGTCGTGCTCGTTTAGCAGTTAGCTTAACTAGTGATAACACAAGTGTTTTGGATTATGATTCAGCAACTGGTGAATTCACATTCAGCTTAGGTAGTCAAACTACTGATGATGTTGCTGAAGGTTCAACGAACTTGTACTACTTAGACAGCCGCGCTCGCGCTAGTATTAGCACAGCTGGTTGGGGTAATTTAAGCTATAACAATAGCACAGGTGTTATTACAATTAGTGCTCCAGATACAGATGATGTAACTGAAGGCGCAACAAACTTGTATTACACTGATGTTCGTTCTCGCACCGCAGTTAGTGCAACTAAAGTAAGTGGTGATGGTGCATTCAGCTATGACAACACAACTGGTACATTCAGTTACACAGGTCCTGATGATACAGATTACCGTGGTGCAGTAAGTGCCAACCATGTAAGTGGTGACGGTGATTTACAATACAGCAGTGCAACTGGCGTATTCAGCTATGATGGTCCAACAAACACTAACTACCGTGGTGCAGTAAGTGCTCTTCGTGCTAGTGGTGATGGTAATTTATCATATGACAGTGCAACTGGTGTATTCACATACACAGGTCCAAGTGCAACTGAAGTTCGCGCTCATTTAAGTGCCGCTACAAGTGGTACTGGTTTTGGTGATTTAACATATGACAATACAACTGGTGCTTTCACTTACGCTAAAGTAACAAGTGCAAATGTTCGTGGTGAAGTAAGTGCCGCTACAAGTGGTACTGGCTTTGGTGGCCTAACATATGACAGCGCAACTGGTGCTTTCACTTATGCAAAAGTAACAAGTGCAAACGTTCGTGGTGAAATCAATGCTACAACAGCTTCTGGTGTAACATATGACAGCGCAACTGGTACTATTGCTCTAGCAAGTATTCCAAACGCAAGTTTGGTAAACAGCAGTATCACAATCAACGGTGCTACTATTGCTTTGGGCGGTACTGATACATTAGACTCTGATGACATTGCCGAAGGTGCTACAAACAAGTACTGGACTCAAGCACGTTTTGATACAGCTTTGGCTGCATCAGACACAGGTGATTTAGCCGAAGGTACAAACTTGTACTACACACAGGCACGTTTTGACACAGCATTTGCTGCCGAAGACACAAGCGGTTTAGCTGAAGATCCAAGTGCAACAGCAACAAGCGGCACACAGTACTTTACACAAAGTCGTGCTCGTAACGTACTAAGTGGTGGTACAGGTGTAACATATACTGCTGGTACAGGTGTTATTGAAATTGGTCAAGCAGTTGGTACAACCGACAACGTTACATTCAATAACATGACAGTTGCTGGTGACTTAACAGTACAAGGTACTTTAACAGCTATCCAATCAACAACAGTTGAAATCAATGACATTAACTTGACATTGGCCAAAGGTGCCGCAAACGCAGCCGCAGCCAACGGTGCAGGTTTAACTATTGATGGTGCCAGTGCTACTATCACTTACGCAAGCGGTACAAACAGCTGGAACCTTAATAAAGACGTTAACGTTACAGGTGGTTTAAGCGTAACAACAAGCCTAACAGCTCCTACGTTCACTGGTGACTTAACTGGTGATGTAACTGGTGATGTAACTGGTAATGTTACAGGTAATGTTACAGGTAATGTTACAGGTAACATAACAAGCACTGGTACAAGCACATTCTCTGGTATTGATGTTAACGGCGGCGCTATCGATGGTACAACTATCGGTGCAACAACTCCGTCAACTGTTACTGGTACTACAATTACTGCTAACACAGGCTTCAGCGGTAACCTAACAGGTAATGTAACAGGTAACGTAACTGGTAATGTAACAGGCAACCTAACAGGTAATGTTACAGGTAATGTTACAGGTACAGTTAGCGATATCAGCAACCACACAACTGACACATTGACAGAAGGTACAACAAACTTGTACGCTACTGCCGCTCGTGTACGTCAGGCAGTAAGTGCAACAGATGCAGGTGGTGATGGTTCATTCAGCTATGATCAAGCAACTGGTGTATTCACATACACAGGTCCAAGTGCAACTGAAGTTCGTGCTCATTTGAGTGCAACAACAAGTGGTACAGGTTTTGGTGGTTTAAGTTATAGTAGTGTAACTGGTGCAGTTACATTTGCTAAAGTTACAAGTGCAGACATCCGTGGTGAAGTAAGTGCCACTAAAGTCAGCGGTGATGGAAACTTCAGCTACGACAGTGCAACAGGCGTATTCAGCTACACTGGTCCAGATGATGTCGATTATCGTTTAGCAATCAGCGCAACTAAAGTTAGTGGCGATGGCAACTTAACATATGATAATACAACTGGTGTTATTAGCTTTACTGGTCCAAGTGCAGCCGATACTCGAGCTCACTTCAGTGCTACAAGTAATACAGGTATTACATATACTAGTGGAACAGGCGTATTTGCTTTAGCAAGTATTCCGAATGCTTCATTGACTAACAGCAGTATCACAATCAACGGTGCTAGTATTGCTCTAGGTGCTAGTGATTCATTAGACACTGATGATATTAGTGAAGGTACTACTAATAAGTATTTCTTAGACAGTCGCGCTCGTAATGCAGTTAGTTTGACAACAAGCGATGCTAATACATTGAGCTATGATCCAGCAACTGGTATATTTGACTTTGACTTATCTGGTATTGATACAGACGAAGTTCAAGAAGGCACAACAAACTTGTACTATTTAGACAGCCGTGCTCGTCTAAGTATTAGCGCAAGTGGTTGGGGCAACCTAAGTTATGATAATACATCAGGTGTTATTACAATTAGTGCGCCAGACACAGATGATGTAACTGAAGGTGCAACAAACCAGTACTTCACAAATACTCGTGCTCGTACTGCAATTAGCTTAACAACTGACAACAGTGATGCATTAGCTTATAATAATACAACTGGTGTGTTCACATTCACATTGTCAACTGTTAATACAGATGAAATTGCAGAAGGTCCAACAAACTTCTATTTTACAACAACTCGTGCTCGTAATAGTATCAGCAATGGTGCTAACATCGACTATGATGCAACAACAGGTATTATTAGTACACAAGCCGCTGTTTGGAGTGTTAACACACAAACTGGTGATGTAGTATTGACAACAGATGACGTTCTTGATACAACTTCAACTAACAAGTACTTTACTAATGCTCAGGCTCGTGCAGCCATTACTTTAACTAGTGATGATACTGACATTTTAGATTACAGTTCTGCTACTGGTGTATTAACGTTTGCAAAGCCTACAACTGATGCAATCACTGAAGGTGCTACTAACTTGTACTATACTAATACTCGTGCAGATGATCGTATTGCAGCCGCAAGTATCCGTGATTTAAGCGATGTTAATAAGACAGAAGCTTTACAAGACGGTTATACATTAGTTTGGAGTACAGCATTAAGCGAATTTGTTCCACAGAACATTGCCGTTACAGCTACTACATTAAACTTTACTGGTGACGGTACAGCAACTAGCTTCAGCACTGGAGTCGAAGTAAGCTCAATTGATAACACGCAAGTGTTTATTAACGGTTTAATTCAAGCGCCTACATACTCTTATACACTAAGTACAGTTAGTAATGTAACAAGTATTGTGTTTGATACCGCTCCAGAAACCAACGATTTTATCTTCGTTCGCGTAAGTTCTACTTCTAGCTTGACAGCTGGTGGTGTTCTAAACGAATCTAGCAACATCGACGGTGGTACATATTAATACTTAACGGTATTAATAAACTATGAAAAGGTGTCTTCGGACACCTTTTCTGTTTTGTATTTAAGTATAAATAACATATACTAATCGTAAGATTAACGGGAATATATTTAGATGCCAATATTTAGGGGTAAAAATTTTGTCAGTGCAGTATCTGATTATAAGGATAGTGTAAGAGTAGCCACACGTTCTAATATAACTGTAGCAGGCACAGTATCTACAGTTGATGGTATTACATTAGCAGACAAAGATAGAGTTTTACTATTAGGGCAATCTAATCAAAGTCAAAACGGCATTTATTCTTGGTCATCTGCATCTAATAAACTTACTAGGTCAACTGATGCTGACAGCATATTTGAACTCAGTGCAGGAAATAAAGTTTATGTTGAAGAAGGCAATACATTAGGTAAAAGCTCTTGGACTTTAATAACACAAGGAGTAATCACTCCTGGCACAACTGCAATAGTTTTTTCTAAAGAAAGCAGGATTAATGCAACCGATGTAAGTGGAACATACGGTTCTGCCGGTAAAACAGTCATTCTAGCACTAGACGAAACTGGAGAAATTAACTCTATTTCTGAAGTTGACATTAGCGTCGACGGCGGCGAATTCTAAAATAATCCTTATATATTTACTACTATAGCTGGTTTTGGCTAAATACTATCGAGCGTGGAAATCGATTTAGTCCACTAGTTCGAACTAAAAGGGGTATATACTCAACATGGCAAATACAATTATTTTAAAGCGTAGTGCAACACCGTCGAAGGTACCAACGACGGGTCAGTTAGCATTAGGCGAGATAGCTATCAATACGTATGATGGCTTAATTTACATCAAAAAAGATAACGGAACAGCAAGCGTTGTTCAAATCGGTGGCGTAACAAGCGTTAACGGTGAAACAGGAGCAGTAACAATCGACACAGGCGATGTTGCTGAAAACGGTAATCAATATTTTACAAATACTCGCGCAAGAGCCGCAATCAGTGCAGGTTCTGGTATTACTTATAATAGTGGTACTGGTGCAATCAGCACAACACAGACATTAACTACAGCAGGTAGCCCAACGTTTGTTAACTTGACACTAACAGGTGGTATTCCTAGCATTGCTGGTGACATTATTCCTAGTGCAGACGTTACATATGACTTAGGTAGTTCAACTAAGCAGTGGAAAGACATTTATGTCGGTCCAGGTTCTTTGTATGTTAACGGAAGTAAAGTTTTAGAAGACGATACAGGTACTATTACATTTAGTGCCGATGCTGACCAAAATATTCGAATTAAAACACTTGGTGCAGGTATTTTACAGTTAGGTTCTAGTACAACAAACATTAACATTGACGGTACATTGCAAATCGCAGCCGGTAAGAACATTACTGACAGCGCAGGTGTCAAAGTTAACTTTGGTGACAGCATTGAAATGAACGGTAACAAAGTTATCGGTCTTGGTGCTCCTAGTGCCAACGGTGATGCCGCTACAAAATTATATGTTGATACAGCTATTAGTGCAGTAAGTACATCAAGCATTGCACAAGGTAACACAAACATTGCCGTAGTTGATAGCGGTACTGGTACAGTAACAGTTACAGTTGACGGCTCGACAGCATTGACAGTTGATGCAACAGGCGTAGTAGTTGCTGGTAACTTTACAGTTAGCGGTACAACAACAAGTGTTAACTCTAACACAATCAGTTTAGCAGACAATATTATCACATTGAACAGTGATGCAACAGGCTCAGCCACTCAAAACGCTGGCATTGAAGTTGAACGTGGCGATGATACAAACGTACAAATTCGTTGGAATGAAGGTTCAGATACTTGGACATTCACCAATGATGGCGCTGTTTACAACCCAATCGCAGTTAACACTGATGGTTTAGTGGAAGGTTCAACAAACCAATATCACACAACAACCCGTGCTCGTGGCGCATTAAGTGCCTCAAGTGGAACTGGTGTTAGTTATAATAGTACAACTGGTGCTTTTAGCTTGGGTAGTATTCCTAATAGTTCTTTAAGCAACAGCACAGTTACAATTGGCTCAACATCAACTTCGTTGGGTGCTACTTCAACTACATTGGCTGGTTTAACAAGTGTTACATCTACAGGCTTTACTGGTGCTTTAACTGGTAATGCAAGTACAGCTACTACATTAGCAACAGCTCGTGCTATACAGGGCGTAAGTTTTGATGGCAGTGCCGCAATTACAGTTGTTACAGCTGGTACTGGTATTACAGTAACAGGTACAGCAGTTGCTATCGATAGCACAGTTGCTACATTAACTGGTACGCAAACATTGACTAATAAGACTCTAACAAGTCCAACAATTAATGCCGCAACTATTGGTGGTCACTTAATTCCATCAACAGACGTTGCATATGACTTAGGTAGCGCAACTTACAAATTCCGTGATTTGTATCTAAGTGGTTCTACAATTAAACTAGGCACAGCTTCTCTTTCTGCTAGCGGTACTGGTGTTTCAATGGCAAGCGTTGCATTACCAGGTTCAACTAGCGGTGCAATTACATTGACAGCTCCAGCAGTTGCAGGAACAACATCAATTTTATTCCCAGCTACAGCAGGTACAGTTGTTACAACCGGTGATACAGGTACAGTTACAAGTACTATGATTGCCAATGACACTATTGTTAATGCTGATATTAATTCAGCCGCAGCCATTGCTGATACTAAATTAGCAACAATCGCTACAGCTGGTAAAGTAAGCAACTCTGCTACAACAGCCGCAAGTGCTAATACAGCAAGTGCTATTGTTGCACGTGATGCAAGTGGTAACTTTACTGCTGGTACAATTACAGCCGCATTAACTGGTAACGCAAGTACAGCAACAGCATTGGCAACAGCAAGAACTATTGCTATGAGCGGTGATGTAGTTTGGACCAGTTTGGCATTTGATGGATCTGGTAGCGTATCATCAGCGTCTTCAATTTCTGCTTTAGCAGTTACAAATGGAATGTTAGCTGGTAGTATTGCTGATACTAAATTATCAACAATCAGCACAGCTGGTAAAGTAAGCAATTCAGCTACAACAGCCACAAGTGCTAATACAGCAAGTGCTATTGTTGCACGTGATGCAAGTGGTAACTTTACTGCTGGTACAATTACAGCTACATTGTCAGGTAACGTAAGTGGTAATGTAACTGGTACAGCTAGTACAGTAACAACAGCCGCACAACCTAATATTACTAGCGTTGGTACACTAACTGGTTTAACAGTATCTGGTGCAGTATCAACAGGTGCTTTAACAGTAACTGGTGGTATTACAGCAACAGGCGAGATTACAGCTTACTTCTCAGACGAACGTTTGAAGATGGACATTAATCCAATTCAAGATGCGTTGAGTAAAGTTATGGCAATTGGTGGTTACACATACAAGGCCAACGAACTAGCTCACGAATTAGGTGTTTCACGTTATGACAATCAAATCGGCTTATTAGCTGGTGAAGTTGAAGCAGTTATGCCAGAATTGGTAACACAATCTGGATTAGCTGGTTACAAAACTATTCGTTATGACAAAGTTGTATCCGTTCTAGTTGAAGCTATTAAAGAGCAACAAGCTATGATTGAAGAACTTCGTAAGGATGTTAAAAAGACTTTACATTAATTTGTAAAATAAGAAGGGAGGAAACTTCCTTCTTATAAGTCTAAGACATTATTTACGATAAATAATTCAACAGGAGATTTTAAATGGCTTTATTACCAGCAACTGGTTCAGAAATTACAATGGGAAAAGTACAGAAAGGTTATAGCAATATAACTGCATCAGCAGGATCTAATCTTACTTTAAGTTCGACACTTGGCCCTTATAAAGGTAAATCAACAGGTACACAAATTAGTTTGTCATCTACTTTCGGTGGCGCAACTACACCTTACAACTTCTAAACTCTTTATTAAGAAGTATCGATATAAATACCTCAGTGCTAACACATTGAGGTATTTTTATGAATGAACAACTAAACAAATTATTTGAGCTATGTCCATATAACACACTAAGTGAATTTGAGCGTGAAAACTTTCAAGCCAAATCAGGTGGTTCATATGTTAGGTATATAATCGAAGTCGTAAATAGAGTTAGAAAAATTGACAGTGATCTTTTAACTGAAAACCGCCAATTCGAAACAAAATGTTTACAAGAAGAAAAAAATAGATTAGAACAATTCTTATTGGATCAAGATCTATCAGAACTACAAGCCAAAGTTTCCAATTGGGAAATGATGGAAAGAGATCATTGGGCAGAACAGTTAGGGAAAATTGCTGCCATAGAACTCCTTACTTACGGCAAACCAAGTGTAGATACAATGACTAAAATGGTAAAGTTACCAGAAGATTTGTATGTTAAAGCAACACAAATTTGTGTGGCATTGGCTAATAAAATTAAACAAGCAACAATGCAAGCTGAAGTTGAAATCGGAGTAGACGAGCATGAAGAATATGCTAATGCTGGTTTACCCACTGAAAGCAATGGAACACCTACTACACTAGTACTAAAAAAGATTAAGTAATGCAACCTCGTAAAATTGCTATATGTATTCCTACTAGAGAACAAATGCATAGTAGATGTGCTTTTAGTCTGTACAACTTAGGTAAAGCATTATCTAAAGCAGGAATAGAACATACTTTGTTTTTAAGTCCAGGTACTTTAATCGCTAATCAGCGACATGAGTTAATTAAAGCTGCTCAAGAATGGGGTGCTACTCATGTTATGTTTATTGACAGTGACATTGTTTTTAAACCTAGTCATGTAATAGAACTAATAAATTTTAATGAACCGGTTGTTGGCGCGGCCTATAGTAAAAGAATTGAACCTGTTGTTTCTACAGCATGGCATAAGATCGACGACTGGAATACTCATGTAAAGTTACACGAGCAAACCGATAGTCATATACAAGTAGAAGCAATGGCCTTGGGATTTTGTTTAATAGAACTATCGGTATTTGATGAATTAGATTTACCTTGGTTTATACTAGGCTTTTATGACGGACACTACACAGGCGAAGATATTGAATTTTTTAGAAACTGTAAAAATAACAACATACCAGTATGGTTAGATGTTAAGGTAAGTTTTGAAATAGGGCATTTAGGTCTTAAAGAATTTAAGAACGCTGACGATATTGTTGTAAGCCTTGCCACTTAACTAACCATCGATTTAATTTGCTGATGTTGACATCGGTAGCATCTTTATATGCTACATCAGCAAAGTACCGCTGAACTGCTAAATCTTTTTCAGTATTCTTTATTAACAAGTCTAAAGTAGAATCTTCATTATTCAGTAATGTTTTAATAAGAGGATGATCTACTTCTTCATTGTTTAGTAAGTGACGAGTTTGTAAAAACCATCTTTCTACATAACAAACTTCTGTTTTAAAAATACTATTGAGCAAAGGGTTGTTTAACCTGCAATCCCAGCAGTAATGCAAGTCTACGGACTTTGCAACTTTAAGAGGTTGATTCTTCTTGGGGAATTGTATTATCTCTGCTGCCATTTTTCTTGTCAACCCAGTTATAAAAATTCTTAAACTTAGTTATCAATCTAGAAGAACTAATCATCTTTCTAGTTTTCGGATGTAAAGGACTGGGCAAACCATCTATGTTAGTCCAAGCATATCCGCTATTTTCCCAGTTTAACTCGGGTATAAATTCTTTATTAACTAAAACGATATATGTATCATATACAAAATCGTTGCTTCTACTTTGATATCTATGTAAAGGTATTATTTTTTTAAACTTTGTAAGTTTTAATTCTTCGTCTAATTCTCTAATAAGTGCATTAACAGGACTTTCGGCTTGTTCAACTTTGCCGCCGGCAAATGTCCAAGTGTTGGGATGACTTTCTTGTGCTGAACGTAATACTGTCATAACATTGCCTGTTTGTTCACTAACAATAATTGCACCTACTCCACGAAACTGCTTCACAAATATAATCTCCACCATCCGTTTTGATATGTACCTTCTATTGCGCTGATCCATTGACCTTCACGCCACTCATAGTACAATCCTGTTGTTGTATTTAACACTACGGCATTGTTATTACTTATGCTACTGAAACTAACAGTCCAACTACTTCCGTTGTATTGTATAATATCATTAGCTTGAGCAGTTGTTATACCCCATACCGATGTTTCTGGAACATCTTCTAACACAAGATATCGTTGCCCGGTTGTTGCAGCCGCTAAGTTTTTACCCGGTGCACTTCTAGTTGGATTAATAATTGCATCGACTGCTGGCACCGTAGTATTTGGTAGTGTTGCCGTATCAACAGAAATGTAAGCAATATTAGGATTTGCAATATCTATGTCATCTATAACAGCAACTATATCTTGACTAAAATCACCAGGATCACTGCCTCTTCGCAATCTGATATTACTAATACCTAATCGCAATTCTCCATATGGCTTTAATGCGTCGGCCCATGTTAAAGGGTCCCCATCATCATTTGTTGTGCCACCGGAACTATTAAGAATAATTGCTCTGTCTTCTTCTATTCTAACTTGTAATTTTAAATTATCAAATGTTACTACTACCCATTCTTTGTTAGGAATAGCGTCGCCTGGCACCCAATCTAAATCATCTCCATCTTTTTGTCTACGTATTTCTGTTAAGATAGTGTGTATAAGAGTTTGGCGTTTAAGTTTTGCTGGAGGATTAATTAAAATAGGTATAGTAAAGTTTAAAGCCGCTACATCAATAATATCATCAGTGCCTTGCGGTACTTGACGCACACTCCATACAACGTTGACTAATTCTGTATAAGTTAAGTTTGACCAATCAAAAGGATTGTCGTTGACTTTTAAATTAATACTAGGATTGAATAAAACTAGAAGTTGTTCTAGTAATTGTAGTTTTTGTTCAGTATTACTAGTCCATATATCAACTTGAACAGTTAAGTCGTAAGGTACAGGCATATAGCGTTCTATAGTATAAGTATTGCCTACTTCACCGTCGACATATAGTCCAGATGCAGGATCAAACTTCTTTTCATATACTTGAACTTTGCTGACATGAGTAGGGTTAGTTCTTCTTTCAGAACTGATAGTCATATCAGTTACATAGCAACTAATAAATGGAACAGTATTCATCATGTTCTCACTTTGGTTTTTTAATATGTGAGCTGCCATACGATTAATGTCACCATAACGTACTGGAACTTGAATATAAGCTTCAGCACCATTACGATCTTTACCAGTCTTTACACTAAAGCCACCCAGTATACGCATAAATTGTGTTAGGTATTTTCTTATTTGTTCGTCATAAAAATAATTGATAGTATAACAACGGTGTTAAACCGAAGCCTCCTTATCTGAGTTTGTAATTTTATATATATGCATAATTAGAAATCTGTTTTAGGTCTGACGATTTGGCTCAGTGCTTGACGTTCTGGTACTTCTTGATTGCCGATAACTGTGACAGCATTGTTATTAATAAAGCTAGCACCATTCAATACCTGATCCTGTAAATTTACAGGACCATTTTGTGTTGTGATGCGTTGCCAACGGGTTCCGCGATAAGCAAATAATGCCGCTGGAGTATAGTCAGTACGTAAAAAGAAATCTCCCTGATGAGGATTTAATGGAAAACTTAATCCAGAATTTAATGACTCGCCATGATTGTATGTTGGATCGGCATCTGCTTGATATGCTTTAGTTGTATCTTGTAATATATTGCTTCCATCATCTAAAATAGTAGGAGCAAGTTGTTCACCTCGTCGAATAATTGCATTACTAATTTCTAATTCTTTCTGATAAGTGCTTAACGCATCTTTTAATGTATCAACACCATTATCTGAAGTTTGACTTAAAATATCTCTGTATTCTTGTGCATCAGTCATTGGGCTGGCTTTGATACGCCAAATGTGCGGATACCAAGTTTGACTAAAACCTTCTGCGGCACGACTAGCATCTTGAATAACATAAAACTTATTAATAGCAGGTTTGCTTTCATCTAATAACAAATCATCACGAATATGCGGCAATTCAATAACATCTCCGGCCATAAGTTTCCTGCCCATACGGTCGACCATATCATTAGTATGAAAGCTAATATAAATGGTATCGGCACTTAAGAATAATCCAAATTGTGTTAAGTCGAAGTCTTGATCACCTACGTTATAAACTCCTCGAAGTTCGTAGATATCAGGATCATAAATTCTATCACGATTTTCTAAAAACAATAAGTCTTGAATCTTAGTTTCGTTTAATATATCATCTGCCTTATAGTT
>Ga0208133_1000432_pt1 | contig 16403 bp, 23 predicted proteins | sample ColrivemetaGS535_FD_187595 | JGI IMG/M metagenome (GOLD analysis project Ga0208133, IMG submission 187595) | Estuarine microbial communities from the Columbia River estuary, USA - metaG S.535 (SPAdes) (version 2) | ecosystem: Environmental > Aquatic > Marine > Intertidal zone > Estuary | place... | reverse complement strand
CAGAATGTTGTAATAGTGGCTTTCTAATTAAAAGCCGAGTTACATTTTCAATTACTGGATATACAGGCGATAAAAAAGAGGATGATTGGGGTAACAAGATAGTTTCTCAAAAATGAGTTATAACGTTTTGCAGCTAATAAATCGGCTTGCTGTTTATTAGGTGCGGTTATCGGCTGCCCTTCTTTCGGAATTAATATTAACAATTTAAAAAAATAAATAAAAATGGAAATACACATACCAAGTGAGCAAAGATTAAGAGTAAGCACAAACGGTAAAAGAATGTTTGCCGATGTTAGTTCTACTCCACATCAAGAAAGTTTAACAATTGAATTTTACGCATTTGCCAAACAAATAATAATGGAAAAGGATAGAACTTTCAAAATGTTCATCTTTAATCAAGACCAAGATATAACTGATTTTGATTATGGATTTTGGAAGGATGGTAAAATTGTCTGGCAGTCGTTTTAGGGTTGCCGATAACTACCTACTAACACTGATTAAACTATGCAACCAATTGAAGATAAAATAGTTAAAAATATGGATAACAAAAAAGCACATCATAAGTGGGAACAGGGTATAATTCATTTGTTAAATTTAGATGGATGGAATTTAGAATGGACAGGAGAAAATTTTAGTCATTACGATGCAAAAGGTAAAACACCAAAAGGTTATGATTGCGTGATTGAATTTAAGTTAAGGGATAAATACTATTCAACTAAGATTTTAGAGCAGTACAAGTACTCTAAATTGATGCAAGAGCCAAACTGTATGAAGTTCTATTATGTATTTGATTGTAAAGGAAACTATCTGTATCATTTAGATACTTTAAAATTGCCAGAGTTAGAAATAAAAAAATTGCAAAATAATAATATTGATAAACAAGAAAAAAATAAAGAGGTGTTTATGCTTTCTGAAAGTCAAGCATCAATTACAAATAAATATTAGTTATTATTATTTTGTTAATAACTTAAAAAGTATTATCTTTGAAAATAATTAAAACCAAAACAAATGAATGAATTAACAAAAGTAGAGCAATTGCTTAAAGATATAATTGCAGAAAGAAAAAAGCAAGAAGTAGAACTACTCAATAAGATTGAGGAAATAAACAGACTTGTATTATGATAGTATTAGTAGATGCAGACAGTTTAATTTGGAGTAGTTGTTACAAAGCAAAAGAGAACGAAACTGATACAGGATATCACACCATAGAAGATGCAAAGCTAAAGTTTGATGAGGTCTTTATGAACATAATTAATAAAATAGAAGAGACATACGAAATTGATATGGTAATGACTTTTGCTTGTGCAAGAGGAAACTTTAGAAAAGAAATATCAAAGACTTACAAAGCTAATAGAATAGACAGAGAAATACCGCCAATATTAAATGCTTTACAAGACTATGTAATAGAGCAATACGAAGCAAAGCAAGGTTATGGAGTTGAAACAGATGATTTAGTAGCTACTTACTGGAATAATTTAAGTAATACATTTGGCAGAGAAGAAGTTATAATAGTTTCAATAGACAAAGATTATAAGCAACTACATTGTTTAATTTACAACTATCATTTAAAGCATCAATGCTATTATAATATATTAGAGCAAGAAGCAAAATATAATTTTTATGAGCAAATGATAATTGGAGATACTGCCGATAATGTAAACTTCTGCAAAGGATATGGAGTGAAATATGTTAAAAACGCATTTAAAGACTGTGTAAGCGATTATAATTATATTCGAGTAGTATTTAGTCTATTTAAAAAAATATACAAGCAGAAAGCACGAGAAAGATTTATAGAGTGCTATTTACTTTTAAAACTAAAAACCAAATAAAATTATGAAACAAACAGCAGTAGAACAAATATTTGATGAGCTTCATTCAAAAGGGTTATGGTCAAATAAAATGGAGAAGATTTTTGAACAAGCCAAAGAAATGGAAAAACAACAACAAGATGAAATTGCTATTGGGTTTGCAATGTCTATATCAACTCATTGTTATTGTGAATTAGGAAATGACACACGTTCATATCAACAATTATTAGAAACCTATAACAAATAAGATTATGATTCAAGATTATAAATTAATAGCAAGGGAAATAAAAAAAGAATTAAATATAAATATCTATGAAGAGACAAGAAGAAGACCAGTAGTATCAGCAAGAACATTATTTATTTATATACTTCGCAAAGATTGGGGATTTACGTTACATAGAATAAGGGATATATTTATTGAGAATAATAAAAATATGCATCACGCATCTTTAATTCATTGCGTAAAATTATATGATTTGACAAAAACAGAAGAGCCAAAATTAGAAGAGATAAGAGCAAGAATATTAAAATATAATCCTCTTCAAAAAGAGTTAATAGAAAAAATAAAAAGAATAAATAATCAAGACAAATTAGAGCAAATAAGCAAATGCATAATATACAATGAATAAAACAGTAAAAATAACAGAGGTAAAAGTAAACCCAAACAATCCAAGATTAAAATAAATATCGTTATTGTGTAATGCGTGGGTTATTTATTGTATATTTGTATTATGGAAATATATAAAGACATAATAGGGTATAAGGGTTTATACAAAGCTTCAACAAAAGGAAACATTAAAAGTGTTATTAAACGTAATGGTAAAGATATAATATTAAAACAAGGCATAGATAAATGCGGTTATTGTATTGTAACATTATGTAAAGATAAAAAAAAGACAACAAAAACTGTTCATAGATTAATAGCACTTACATTTTTATTTGAAACTGATATACAAGTCAATCATAAAGATGGAAATAAAAAAAATAACGATGTTAGTAATTTAGAATTTGTAAGTGCAAAACAGAATATGAATCACGCTATTGAAAATGGATTGTTAAAATTTAATACTACAAAAATAGCGGAAGAAAAAAGAAAAGTAGTTTTACAAATTCATAAAGAAACAAAAGAAATTATAAATACTTTTAAATCAGCACACGAAGCATCAAGATTAACTGGATTTAATAGAGGTAATATAAGTTCAAGTTGTAGAGGAAATGGAAAATTAGTTAACGGATATAATTGGAAATATGAAAATAGTAAATATTAAAATAGAAAAAATAAGTGTAAATCCATCAAACCCTCGTGTTTGTAAAGATGATAAGTTTAAAAAGTTAGTTCAGTCTATTAAAGACTTTCCAGAAATGCTAAACATAAGACCTATTGTAGTCAATCAAGATATGATTATACTCGGTGGTAATATGCGTTACAAAGCTTGTAAAGAAGCCGGATTAAAAGAAGTGCCGATAATTATAACAGACCTAACTGAAGAGCAACAAAAAGAATTTTTAATTAAAGACAATATATCTGGAGGAGAATGGGATTGGGATATATTAGCAAATGAATGGAATGCGGAGCATATAACAAAGTGGGGTTTGGATTTGCCAATATATGATAAAATTGATGAATTAGAAGACGGAGACAATTTAGAATTTGAACAATCGGTGCAATTAATTCCACCAAAAGAATATATTTTAATAATGGCAGAACCAAATAGCAAAGATTGGGAAGAGTTAAAAGAAGTATTAAAATTAAAAATGGTAAGACGAGGAGGATATAAAGAGGGGAGTAGTTTTGATGCAGTAAGTTTAGAAAGAGTATTAACGTGGGAAGACTTAAAAAAAAGATATGTTAATAGCAGTACCAAGTAAGAATAGAGCTGGAAGAACTACAACAAATAAAATACTTCCAAATATAGCTACATTCTTTGTGCCTCAAAGTGAATTACATCAATATCATTACATTAAAAATGTAGTAGCAATACCAAATGAAATTCAAGGAATTACAAACACGAGAAATTGGATATTAAAAAATACAAATGAAAAATGGGTTGTATTTTTAGATGACGATGCAAAAAATGTAGGATATACAGAACTAGGTAGGACACAAGCAAAAAAGATAGAAATTAGAGAAGAGGGATTTTGGGCAGAAGAATTTTTAAAAGCATTTGATTTAACAGAGCAATTAGGATTTAAAATGTGGGGAGTTAAAACAGAAGCAGCACCGAGGTCAGTCTATCCTTATAAACCAATTTTAACAAAGACATATTTAACTGCAAGTTGTATGGGTATGATAAACGATGGGGAGTTTTATTTTGATGAGAACTTTAAAGTAAAAGAAGACTACGAAATTTGCTTAAGACATATTGTAAAGTATGGTGGAATTTTAGGAATAAGATATTTACATTGGGAAAATGAACATTGGGTAACAGAAGGAGGTTGCAAAGATTATAGAACAATAGAGATAGAGAAAAAAGCAATTAATGATTTGGTTAAAATGTACCCCGGAATGATTAGAAGTGCAAAGAGAAAAGCTAATACATTTACAATACAATTAAATTTATAATATGAAACCAAAAGAGCAACACGAGAAAGAAATACTAGAGGTTATAGTAAAGAATAAGATAATGAAGATACAACATATCTTTCAGCATTATACTGACTTAGGTTCAGCACAATTTTACAACCTTGAATTAGAAAAATCGGAAAGCATTAAAGAAGCTATTCAAACTAATAAGAGCAAAGCAGTATCTTATATGCTTAACAAGTGGGTGGGTTCAGATAATGCAACTTTACAGATTAGTGCGTTCAAAGTTTTATGTGAGGATGAAGACAGAAAAAAACTATCGATGCAATTTGTAGAAAGTGAAAACACACATCAAGTTAAAAAGTTTGAAGTAGAAATACTAAAACCAAACAATGAAGATACAGAGCAATAGTGTATTTGAGCATTTAGAATTATCAGATAAAAGAATAACAATAGAGCAAGGCGGTACAAGAAGTGGTAAGACCTATAATATTCTAATGTGGTTAATATTTGGTTATGCTTTAAAAAATACAGGAAAGACAATAACTATTTGCAGAAAAACATATCCTTCACTTAGAGCCAGTTCTATGAGGGATTTTTTTGATATATTAAAACAGTATGATATTTATGAGGAAGCAGACCATAATAAAAGTAATTCAGAATATCGATTAGAGGGCAACCTTTTTGAATTTATAAGTTTAGACCAGCCACAAAAAGTAAGAGGGCGCAAACGTGACGTATTATATATTAATGAAGCTAATGAGTTATACTTTGAAGATTGGCAACAATTAATTTTTAGAACAACCGAGAAAGCTATTTTAGACTATAATCCCTCAGATGAGTTTCATTTCATTTACGATAAAATAAAACCAAGAGATGATGCGGATTTTTACATAACTACTTACAAAGATAATCCGTTTTTATCAGTTGAAATAATAAACGAAATAGAACGTTTAAAGAACATAGATGAAAACTATTGGAAAATATATGGACAAGGACAAATTGGTTCATCACAAGCACTTATATTCCGTATTAACGAATGTAATAGTATTCCGGATGATGCAAAGTTTTTAAGTTATGGAATGGACTTTGGATTTACAAATGACCCAACAACCTTAGTAGCTATTTACCAGCAAGGCGATAATATTTATTTAAAAGAGTTATTATTCCAAACAGGATTAACTAACCGAGATATAGATGAAAAATTAAAGTTAAATAAAATAGAACGAAAGGAAGTCTTTGCCGATTCAGCAGAGCCAAAATCAATAGAGGAATTATATCGTATGGGTTGGAATATTAAACCAGCTACAAAAGGACAGGGAAGCGTAAACATAGGAATAGATATGATGAAAAGATATCAGATTTATGTAACTAAAGACTCAGTCAATATGATAAAAGAATTTAGAAACTATAAATGGCAACAAGACAAAAACGGAAATATATTAAATGTTCCTGTAGATATGTTTAATCATACAATAGATGCGGTTCGTTATGGGTTGTATGATAAGTTAGCGAGACCTAACTATGGAAAATATGCAGTAAGATAATCACAAATAAAATTAAATAACGTTATATGAATATGAAATTAACAGTACCAAGTAGTTTAGATGAAATTAGTTTATCAAAGTATCAAATCTATTTAAAAGAGTTTGAGAAAAGCAAGACTGAAAAAAACCAAGAAACATATTTAGCTTTAAAGATAATTGAAATCTTTTGCGAAGTATCAGACGAGAAAGCAAAGTTAATAAGTCAAACTGATGCAAATAAAGTAGTTAATATAATTTTAGATTTACTAAGCAAAGAGCAACAACTTGTATTATCGTTTCAGTTAAATGGAATAACATTTGGGTGGTTACCTAAATTAGATGATTTACAATTTGGAGAATTTTTAGACTTAAATAACAATATAGACAACTTCGAAAATATAGTAGTAGCTATGGCGGTATTATATAGACCAATTATAGAGCATACTAAAGAAGGAAAATATAAAGTAGAAAGTTACCAAGGAGAAAAGTATCACGAGGTTTTAAAAGATATGCCTATGAGTGCGGTATTAGGTGCAACTGTTTTTTTTTGGACTTTAGGAATGGATTTAGTGACATCTACCCACAAATCTTTGGAGCAGCAACTGAACAAGATGAGTTCTCAGCTGAAAGTCAATTTACTAAAGAATGGGGATGGTTTAGTTCCCTTTCAGAATTAGCAAAAAATGATGTAACAAAGATTGAAAAGGTAATAAAAATTAATATGCATATTTGCTTTAAAATGTTATGTTATAAAATAAGCAAAGCACAATTAAGAACAAAGCAATTAGAAAAAATAAATAAAAGAAATGGAAGATAAAAAAGGAGTAGAGGCATTATATGCTATAATTGATGCAATGCAAAGTGAGTTAATAAACAATCCATTTGTAAATAAAGTAACGATAGGAACGTTAACCGAAATAGATTTAGCAAAGCAAACTATATTTCCTTTGAGTCATATTACTTTAAATAGTGTAAGTCATAACGAGAATACTTTAGGTTTTGATTTGACTATATATAACTTAGATATTGTAAACATATCAAAAGAGAATGAAACAGACGTTTACGGCAACGATAATTTATTTTATGTACTAACTAATCAATTATATGTTATCAATCGTTTAATAAGCCGATTAAGACAAACAACGCTACACAAAGATGGTTGGGAGTTAGAAGGTAATCCGACAAGTGAAGTTATTAATAAAGAAATGGAAAATATGTTAGCTGGTTACGAAACTACATTTACTATTTATGTGCCAAATGATATTAACAAATGCTAAACATAAAGTTTAAATATTTAGAGGAAGCTATGAATGCCTTTGGCGATAAGGTTGTAGCAGATGCAAAGCAAAACTTAAAAGACAGAGGGAAGTCTGATACAGGACAACTTGAAAATAGCGTAGTAAATAATGGAGTAAAATTTATGCGTAGGTCTATGAGTTTAAATATAGGTATGAGTTACTATGGTGCTTTTGTAGACCAAGGAGTTAGAGGTGTTGGTGGAGTTCGTAAACAAACATCAACTTTTAAAAGAACAAATAATAAAGGTAAGTTATGGAAACAGAATGGTGGTAAAAGTCCGTTCAGTTTTAAAGAAGGAATTAAACCAAGTGTTAAGCATTTTATTGACTGGAGTAATAAAAGAGGATTAAGTCCGTATGCAGTTAGAGAGTCAGTTTACCACCAAGGAATAAAGCCAAGTAATTTTTTAAAAGATGCGGTTTCAGAAAATATAAAATTAGCACCAAAAGAAATAACAGAAGCGTTTGCCTTAGATATTAATGCTACTTTAAAACAAATAATAAAAGAGAATATAAAATGAAAATAATATCAGCACGTAGTCCATATCAAATTGTAATTAACGAAGCTAATCAGATAGTTACTAAGGTAGAGTTATTTATATGGAATAAAGGAGCAACAGAGCCAACTATTCCAACTTATATAATGAGTGAAAAGATAGCGAGTATAACTCAAAGAGAAACTAATTATAATATATCGCCTTTTATTTTAGAGCATATAAAACAAATCTATGTAGGTGCAGCAACATTTCCAATAGCACAAGAGAGTAATGATAATTGGTGCTTTGTAAAAGTTAAAAGATATTATTCCACCGATGGTGCAACTTACACTTTAATAGATACCTTAAATTACAATGCAGTTAATGGTTATACCTTAGTAGAGGACCAAGTAAATTTTGATATAGCAAATAATGGTACATATCGTTTACTTACCAATAGTTCAATTGAAAATCAATATTATAATTCAAGTCCTTATTATAACTTTTTATGTGAAAGAAGCACAACTTTAAATTATACTATTGAATATTTTTTAAATGGAACTTCTTTAGCAGTTGAAACTATATTAACTGCTGGAAGTGCAGAAACATTTAATTTTAAATTACCTGTATCAAAACTTTCAAGTGATTCATTTGTAATATATAGAGGAACAATAAAAATAGAGCAAGGAATAACAGAAAAAATATTAGAGTGTAAGTATGACCCTATCGATGTAGTTTTTATAAACAGATATGGAGGGTGGCAGTTTTTAACTTTCTTTAAAGCAAGTCAACAAAGCATAGAAACAAAAGGAACGGAATATAATCTAATGCCTTCAAGTTGGAATTATAATTATAGAGAAGGTCAGACTAAAACAATGAATTTAAACGGCAGTAAAATGATTAAATGTAATACTGGTTTTGTAGAAGAGAATTACGATATGTTAATTACTGATTTGATGTTAAGCGATATTATTTTAGCAGATGGTTATCCAGTTATAATAAAAAGTAAGTCAACTGTATTAAAGACTCATTTAAGAGACAAAAACATAAATTATACAATAGAGTTCGATTATTCAAATAACTTGCTTAATAACGTAGTATAATGAAGCGTAGCGTAGAGATATATATAAAAAAGAATACGTTAGTTTATAACGGAACGGCAACAAGTACAAATACAAGTCCATTTCTGACTGTTACAAGTGCTGGTGCTGGTTTTACTGTTAATCAATATACAGGGTTTTACATATTAATGACTTCCGGAGTAAATATAAATTTTAGAAGTTTTATAGACACAAACACAAGTACAGTTTTAACTTTACAATCAGCTATTGCAGTTGATAGTGGAGACACTTATAGTATTTATAAAACCGAGTTTCAAAGATTAGATTTATTTAAAGATGAAAAAATAAGTGTAACAAGTCAATTACAAAATGCTAATGATTTAGCAAAGCTATATACAGACTATTCGCAGAGTTTTAACGTACCAGCATCAGTTAATAATAACTCTATATTTTCACATTGGTATGAAAGTTCAGTACAAGATGGATATGACCATAGAATTAAGTACGATGGCTATATAGAAGTAGATACACATAGATTTAAAGATGGAACTTTCCAATTAGAAAAATCACAAAAAAAAGATGGATTTATAGATAGTTACCAATTAACTTTTTACGGAAATCTAACGCAATTAAAAGACGTTATTAAAGATGATAAATTAAATTCTTTAAATTATAGTTCTATAAACCACACATATAATAGCGGAGAAATAATAGCAAGAATAGTAAACGGATTAAATCCAAGTACAGTCTTACCTTATGATGTTAGATATCCTTTAATTGGAAATCAAAAAAAATATGAATATCAAACAGGAGGGGCAAGTAATGATATTACTTTAACAACTGGTGCGGTTAAATGGAATGATTTATTCCCAGCTATAACAGTAAAAAAGATATTTAACTTTATTCAAAATAAGTATGGTATAACTTTTACAGGTTCATTTTTAAATGACGATAGATTTACTAAATTATTTTTATATTGCAAGAATGCTTTAAATATGACAGAGCAAACTCAAAGAGTAAAAATAGACTTTACAAATCTAATTACAAGTCCATTTCCTCAAATGAATTTAGAGACTGATGTATTAACAACTGATTGGAATTTTGTTCCAGCAAATCCAGCAGGAAACATTTACAATGTAGTTCAAATTGAAATAACACCAGCAGTAGGATTTACTAATATTCCTTATACTATATATTGTTATAAAAATGGAGAATTATTAACTACATTTTCTAATTTATATGGGCAAAGAGGTTTTGATGTAGAAAACGTAAGAAGGACTGATAATCCAAATAGAATTAGATATGAATTTTATTTGAGTAGTGAGTTTGCGATAAATTTTATTCCAAGAGTTATATTAGCAAGTGGATATACAACAGTAACTGCTGGTGTTATTTCAAATACACAAATAGTTAAACAAGCTAATAGAACTACTGTACAGTCAACAACTTCAAATATAGATATTGTTAATTATATTCCAGATATAAAAATAATAGATTTTCTGACTGGTTTAATTAAAATGTTTAACATTATGATTATACCTAAACCAAACAATACTTATGAGTTATTGCCATTAGAATTATATTATAATCAGGGTAAAATATTAGATATTACACAATATGTTTATAGTGATGATATAAGCATAGAGAAGCCAAAACTATTTAAGAGCATTAACTTTGAGTATGAACAGAGTAATAGTATCTTAAATGTAGCTTATAAGAGTTTATATAATACAGAGTACGGAAATCTTATTTATTCAAATGAAAACATTACAGAAAATGCAACTTATAATGTAAAAGTGCCTTTTGAAAATGTATTATTTGAAGTTCCAACAGCTGGTAAATTATTTGAAACTGCTACTTTAATTGATAAAGATTTAAAGCCATACATTCCAAAACCTATGCTTATGTATTTAAATGGTGGTGTTGGAACTTTAACAGGTTCGGATAGAATATTTATGACTACATCGGTTGATGGTGTAACACAAGCTATTACAAATTATCAAAGGTTTTCAAATGAATATAATCCTTTGCCGACAGACCCAACTTTATCACAGTTATTTTCATTAAATTTTAACAATGAGCAATCGCCTTGGTATAATAGTTTAGCAACTAATGGCTTATATCTGTATGCGTATAGTAATTACATAGAAAATCTATACTCATTAAATACGAGAATAATTAAAGCAAAAGCATTATTGCCAGTTAGTTTAATTGGTAGTAATGTAATTAATTCATTTGGACAATCAACAGGAGTAAAATTAAATGACAGAGTTATAATTAGAAATAAAAGATATGTGATTAATTCATTTACAACTGATATAACAAACGGAGAAACTACTTTCGAATTATTAACTGATTTTAGAGGATTTAATGCTCAAAATACAGTAGGGTTTAGAATTGCTAATATTCAAAACTTTGTAGTAGATAAACAGGCAACACAAGTAGAAATAATAATTTATAAAAATGATTATGATTCTTTTGATATTAAAGGTGCTACTGGTTTTGTAACATACACCAATACATCAAACAATACAGAAGACACTACTCTTTTATTAACTATTCCAGTTAATCTAACATTATTAGATAGATTAGATGGTATCGTAATAGATTATAAAAATAAAGGTGTAACAGAAAATACAGAATATTTAATAATAGAACAAAAAGGATTATGATAAAAGAAATATTAGAGTTGTTAAAATCAGAAAACCATTACGGTCAAAGTGAAGCAATAGAAATCGCAAAGGGTAAAAACAAAATTCCGAACACTTGGGTAGAAGCATTTAAACAACACAAAAGAAAATTAAAATGGCACAAGAAATAGATATTAATTTAAATGTAAATACAGAAGAGGCAAACAAGTCTTTAGGTAGTTTAAAAACTCAATTAAGACAAGCACAAGCAGAAGTAGGAGCATTAGCTGATAAGTTTGGTGCAACTTCAAAAGAGGCGGTAGAAGCAGCAAAAAAAGCAGCGGAACTTAAAGATAGAATAGGAGATGCTAAAACATTAACAGATGCTTTTAATCCAGATGCAAAGTTTAAATCATTAACTGGAGCATTAACAGGTGTTGCTGGTGGGTTTAGTGTTGTTACAGGTGCTATGGGTGCTTTTGGTGGGCAAAGTAAAGCAGTTGAGGAAAGTTTATTAAAAGTTCAGTCAGCAATGGCTATGGCTTCTGGGTTACAAGCGGTTGGAGAAAGTGTAGACCAATTTAAACAATTAGGTGCAGTTGTAAAGAGTTTTACAATAGTTCAAAGATTAAGTACAGTAGCACAAGGAATATATAATGCGGTTATGGCTGCTAACCCTATTGGTGCAATTGTACTTGTAGTTACTGCTTTGATAGGTGCTGGTTACGCATTAATAAAAATGTTTCAAGCAAGTAACGATGCGGTAGAGAATGCGGAAAAAGCAAATAAGGCATTAAATAAAGAATTAGAAACACAAGTTAAAAACCAAAAATTAGCTACACAAGAAAGCGATTTGTCAAGGGATGCTCAGTTAAAAATGGCTAAGGCAAGTGGGCAGAGTGCAGAAGAAATTAGAAAGCTATCAGTTGAGTTAGCAAACCAAGAAGTAACTCAAAAAATGGCAAATGCTCAAACTTTAAGAGCAATAGCAATAGAAGCAATTAGAGTAGCTGGATTAGAAGATGCAACGGATTCAGAAAAGGAAAGTGCAAAGAATGCCTTAAAAGCATTTAACGAGGCAAATGATGCTTTAAAAACTTCTGTATTAAATAGACGAAAATTATTAATTGATAATAAGGCAGAAGAAACACAAGAGCAAACAGATGCAACAAAAGAAGCTAATGAAAAGGCAAATGCAAAAAGAGATGAAGCACATAAAAATGAATTAGATGCAATTAAAAAAGCAAATGCTGATAAATTAGCAGAGCAAAAAAAATTAGAACAAGACAAAAGAAATCTATTTGAAAAAAGCATACAGGAAGCATTAGACTTAGCAAAAAGTTTAAATGAAAGTATTGAAACACCAGCACAAAAAGAAAACAGAGAATACTTAGAAAAGAAAGCAATACTTGAAAATAATTATTTGTCAACTGAAATATTAGACAAACAACACAAAGATAATTTAGCACAAATAGATTTAGATTATTATACTGCCGAAGCGGATAAAGCTATTGAAAGAACTGCTAAACAAAGTCAAATAGATGCAAAAGCAATAGCAGATGAACAAACAGTAGCCGATGCAAAATTAGCTATTCAAAACGCACAATTAGATAATGTAAGTAAAGGAATATCATTACTTCAAGGTTTAGGAATAAAAAACAAAGCAATACAAAAAGGTTTAGTTATTGCGGAAAATGCTGCTGGAATAGCAAAAATTATAATTAACACAATGGCTGCAAATGCAAAAGCATTACAATTAGGTCCAGCACTTGCTCCTCCTACAATTGTTGCAAATAATATAAGTGCAGTTATTGGTGTTGCTGGTTCAATTGCTGCAACTGTAAAGGCATTAAGTGCTTTGGGTGGCGGAAGTGCTGGTGGTAGTTCAAGTATGCCAAGTGCTGGTGGTGGTGGAGTTCAATCAGCACCACAGTTTAATGTAGTAGGTCAAAGCGGAGCAAACCAAGTAGCACAATCAATAGGAGGTCAGATGCAACAACCAATAAAAGCATTTGTAGTTGGACAGGATGTAACAACACAACAAGGATTAAATAGCAGTATAGTACAAAATGCAACTTTAGGATAATTAAACGTTATAACAAAATGAAACTTATAGAACTTATAATCGACGAACAAATGGAGTTAAGCGGTATTGATGCTATCAGTATTGTAGAAAATCCAGCAATAGAGGAAAATTGGGTGGCTTTAAATAACCAAGTAAAAGAATATCATTTTGCCGAAGTAGATAAAGAAAAAAAAATAGTTATGGGTGCTATGTTAGTGCCAGATAAACCTATTTACCGAAGAGATGATGAAAACGGAGAATATTATATTTATTTCTCACAAGATACAATTAGAAAATGTATGGAGTTGTTTTTTCAAAATGGAAATCAAAGTAATGCAACCTTCGAACACAAAGAAGAGATAAGCGGATTAACTATGGTTGAAAGTTGGATAGTAGAAGATATAGAAAAGGACAAATCTAATTTATACAATTTAAATGTACCAGTTGGAACTTGGATGGGAACTATTAAGGTAGAAAATGATATTATTTGGAATGAGTTTATAAAGACCAAAAAAGTAAAAGGATTTAGTATTGAGGGTTACTTTGCTGACAAGATGAAAACACCTTTATCAAAGATATTAAAATTTGACAAAATAGATGAGGAGATAGAGGCAGGTTTACAATTATTAGAAATTCAAAAAATGTTACAAGATGGCAAAAGATAAAGATTTTAAAACACCGAGTACAACAAGTCCTAAGACTGATAAGAGAGGTTGTTTATGTGCTGATAATACTTATGGTCGTAAATGTTGCGATGGTTCATTACAGGCACAAGGAATAGGCACGATTTACAAGAAAGCATAAAGTTATAAATGAAAATGCAAAAAAAAATAACATAACGTTATATTTATAAATAATTAATTAATATGAAAAACACAGACATTCTTAACAGAATAAATGCTTTACTTTCGCGAAATGTGAAGTTAGAGCAAATGACTTTAGAAAATGGTACTGTTATCGAAGCTGATACTTTTGCAGTAGGCGAAATGATTTACGCAGTTGATGGGGATAACAAAGTGCCATTAGAAGTAGGTAGTTATATTATGGCAGATGGAATGACTTTAGAAGTTTACGAAATCGGTACAATAGGCGAAATTTCTTCTAAAGAAGTTGCGGAAGTAGAAATGAAAGAAGAGGTAGCCGAAGTAGTAGAAGTAGCGGAAGAGGTTGTACTTGCGGAAGAGCCAGTTACTATGGCACAAGTAAAAGAAGTAATGGCAGAAGTTCAAACTCAAATTGACGAACTAAAATCTAAAATTGAGGAAATGAAAGAGTATCAAAAACAAGCAGAGGAATTAAAAGCAGAACTTTCTAAAATCCCAGCTTACAAGCCATTAAAACACAAACCTTCAGAGAACAAACAATTATTAAGTAAACTAAACAATCCTGTAAATACATCATCAACAGAAGCGATGATATTTGCAAGATTATCAAACTAAAAAAAAAAGAGAAACTATGGCTAATCAACCAACGATTACATCAAATTATGCTGGAGAATTTGCGGGAAAATATATCTCAGCAGCGGTATTAAGTGCGAACACAATCGCAAACAATGGAGTAACAGTTATTCCAAATGTTAAATTTAAATCTACTTTAAAGAAAGCAGTAATATCTGGATTAGTAACAGATGCAACTTGTGATTTTACAGACACAGGAGTAGTAACACTTTCTGACAAAGTTTTAACAGTAGCAGAAAAACAAGTTAACTTACAATTATGTAAAACACCTTTTGAAAGTGATTGGGAAGCAGTATCTATGGGTTATTCAGCTTTTGATAATATGCCTTCTACTTTCTCTGACTTCTTTATTGCAAAAATGCTTAAAGACATTGCTTTAGATACAGAGAACTTTTTATGGAATGCTACAACTGGATTAGGTAAATTACTTAAAACAGATGGTGCTACTGTAATTGGAACTCCTTTGAGTATTACAAGTGCTAATGTAATTGCAGAAATGGGTAGAGTTGTAGATGGTATTCCAGCTGCATTATACGGAACAGAAGATTTGAGAATTTATGTATCTCAAAACGTTGCTAAAGCATACGTAAGAGCATTAGGTGGATTTAGCGTTGCTGCTACTTCAAATGCTGGTGTAAATGCACAAGGTACAACTTGGTACAATGGTGGAGAATTAACTTTTGATGGTGTTACTGTATTCGTTGCAAATGGTTTACCAGCAAACACAATGGTAGCTGCACAAATCTCTAACTTATACGCTGGATTCGGTTTATTAGATGACCAAAATTTAGTTAAAACTATTGATATGGCAGATATTGATGGAAGTAAAAACGTTAGATTTATTGCAAGATTTACAAGAGGTTTACAAGTAGGTATAGGAGCAGATTCTGTTACTTACGGAATAGCATAAATTAAAAGCCACTTTGAAATATAGGTGGCTATTTATTAATTTAATAAAAGAAAAGATATGAGTACTTGTTTAATGGCAACTGGGCGAAAGCTACCTTGCAAGGATGTAGTAGGTGGAATTAGAACTGTTTATTTTGCAGACTATGGTACACTTGGTACAATTACTATAACTGCTGGAGTTGTAACGGCTATAACTGGGGCTGGAACTAATTTTTACAAATATGATGTAAAAGGTGGTAACAACTTAGAGCAAACTATTACATCATCAGATGAAAACGGAACAACTTTTTATGCGCAAACTTTAACGGCAGTTCTAACTAAAATGGATGCTTTAACGCAAGTTGAACTTCAAAAGATGATATCTCAAAGACCACACGTTTTTGTAGAGGATAATAACGGAAATTATTTTGCAGTAGGTTTAACAAGAGGTTGTAATATTAATGGTTCAGTTTCAACTGGAACTGCATTAGGGGATATGAACGGATATACTTTAACAGTTACTGCTGAAGAGCCAATACTTGCACCTTTTGTAACTTCAACAGTAGTTACTACAAGAGCATCAGCAACACAAATTGTTCCATAAGTTTAATTTTAATTTTTTTAAAAAGGTACATTTAGCGATGTACCTTTTTTTATTTGCAAAAAAAAA
>Ga0208133_1000430_pt1 | contig 16434 bp, 27 predicted proteins | sample ColrivemetaGS535_FD_187595 | JGI IMG/M metagenome (GOLD analysis project Ga0208133, IMG submission 187595) | Estuarine microbial communities from the Columbia River estuary, USA - metaG S.535 (SPAdes) (version 2) | ecosystem: Environmental > Aquatic > Marine > Intertidal zone > Estuary | place... | reverse complement strand
TAAGCAGCAATTATATCATCGGCCAAGCCTATAATAAAGGCGGACTTGTTGTCCTTTCCAAGTCTGAAGCGGCCGATCCGGCAACTGGTAAGAGGCGCGGTTGAGCTTCTTGTTCCTCCTCTCATCATTGCCGTTCTTGGCGATCTTAGGCTTCTTCCTTTGGGTCGGGTTTAAGGTCGCCAAGCATTTTTTTAAATTCGCTCTTTATGGATTTCTTTTTATTATTTTAATCCTCCTCGCTTTAGGGGGTGTACAAAATTGAATTTTTATAGTAAGGTGAACCTATGATTGACCATACACCAACTTATTCCGCCTTTCGTACACCGCTCGCAATGACTGGTATCGATTTTTACGACCATCATTTGGTCGGTCTGACATGGCCATATATAAACTGTAAAGGCAAACAGTATCACGTCACGATGCTTGATCAAGGTTGGGTGTGTGACTGTCCTGGTTTCAATTTCTATAATAAGTGTAAGCACATTACACAAGTGCACGAAAAGGTGATAGCAGAATGATTGTTCAAAACGCAGCGACATGCTTGAGTTGCGGAGACTTTATTGTCTCAAAGCATCGCCATGATTTTGTAGAATGCACATGTGGTGCGATCGCAGTCGATGGCGGCCAAGATTATCTTCGACGTATAGGTGACTTTACGAATGCGACTGATCACTCATGGTCTTTAGACAGTGACTTATATTTCGATTGCGCGCAGGCCGTAAGCGACGCTCTCGATACAAGAAGAAACAATATCGGAGTCGCGAATGCTGTGTTGCGCAAGCTTCGTGAAGCTGGCCGTATTGTTGCCGATCACGAACAGCGTATCTTTGCCGAGAATAAGAACCTCGATGAGATTATGGTCGAAGAAGCCGATGGCACCATCAACCGTTATAAGAAGGTGATTGATAATGTCTGAACAAGAATGGAAGAAACTACCACTACCAACTGAATCTCCTTTGATTTCAGGTAAACGATATCGAGGCGGCAAGGTAACATGGTCGAGTGGCAAGACTGCCTACTATTGGGTAGAGTATCATTTTTAAAGGAAATATATAATGAAAGAAGCTTGTATCGTCGGATTTGGTATGATCGACGCCTTAGGAGATAATCCTATTGATTGTTGGGAGAATATGCTGAATGATCGAGACTTTCATAAGCCTATTGATCCTCATGTACAAGAAGGACATGGATTGAAAGTCAAGTATGGATTTTATCCTGAAGTCGATATCGACGAGAATTTTACTAATCGTACAGTCCATTATGGAATGTATGCCGTCGAACAAGCTATTCATATGTCAGGTTTACCGCACTCCTCAAACGTAGGAGTAATCTTCTCTACATTGACGGGCGGGAATACATCGAAAGCCCGTGCACGGGCAATAGGAAAGCCTTTAAAGCCAAAGCAAGGTTTAAAGGTTACTATCGACTATTTGTGTAGCAATATCTCTATTAAGTATGGTTACACTGGTATCAATACGTGTGTATACTCGGCATGCGCTACTGGCCTTGTAAGCATCGACTATGCTATGCGAATGCTTGATGAATATGACTATGTGATTGTAGGCGGTTCTGATGCAGGAGTAAATGATCTTGACTTGGGCTTCTTCTCTGTAATGCGAGCTATCGGTACGAAGTCAATACCATTCGATAAAAATCGTGACGGCTTTATTATGGGCGAAGGAGCAGGTTGTATCATTCTTCAGTCTCGTAAGAAAGCTGAAGAGATGGGTTCGAAGGTATATGCTTGTATCACTGGAATTGCTAATGCTTCTGATGCGCTCGATCCTACTTCTCCTTCTGGCACAGGAGCAAGAGCATGCCTTGAAAAACTGGATCTTGAAGGTGTTGACTCAGTCAACTCGCACGGTACGAGCACGCCGCTCGGAGATATTTCAGAATACAATGTGGTTCGCGAGTTTACAAATGCACCAATCTACTCTAACAAAGGTAAGATAGGTCATACGTTCGCTGCTGCTGGTGTACTTGAAACGATTTACAGTGTACTGTCTATTCAGAACGGTGTGATTCCTCATACTGCTGGTTGTCAAGACACTGATATGGATGTGGTGATGGAGAACATCGAGACTGACGTCAAGAAAGTTCTTGTCAACTCGTTTGGGTTTGGTGGTAAATGTTGTTCAATTATTGTTGAAAAGGAAAAGTGAAATGAGTAAGTATACGATTGATTTAAGTTATGAAATAACTGATCAGATTGTTGTTGACCAACTGCGTGACACATGGGAACGTCTGAAGTTAGACATCGGTGCTAATAACCATGTGTTTGTATGGGGTGATCAGGAAGCTGATGATGCCGAGATCCAAAAACATATCGACGCTCTTGAGATTGTGCTAAAATGGTACTCAACACCTGATCAGTTGATAGAAATGGGATTGAAAGACGATGCCTAAGTATCTTGTAGAAACAATCTCAATGCATCGGATTCGATATGTTGTCGATTGTGAGAGTGCTGAACATGCAAAAGACACAGTCACGATGAATGAGGCGGAAGAGTTTTCTCAGATGCATATCGACGAGTTAGTCACTTCTGCTCGCGTAATCGATGATGCAGAGTATCTTCGTGTATTTGACGAGGACAATGATTATCTTCGTGAATGGTCAGAAGAACAGAAATTTAAGTATGTGCACGAAGTAGTCTATGATACTCCAAATCCAAGTATGAAAGAACTTGATCCTAATCTGCGTGACTGGGAATACGATGGTCTTGGTATCAAAGTCTGGAAAGGCACAAATATTCGTTATGAGGTAGAAAATAATGGAACAGAATAAAGTATATACAATTAAGCTCATGTCAGGTGAAGAGCTGATTGCTCGTGTGAAACAAGAAGACGGAGTCACCGAACTGTTGAAGCCTCGTACAGTTGGTATGGGACCTCAAGGTTTTGCTATGATGCCATGGATGATGTCAGCTCCTGATAATAACGTCGTAATCTCTGACACCGTCATCGTCGGTGCGACTGAAACCAGTCAGCAAGTTGCAACTCAATATCTGAAACAAGTAACAGGGATACAAGTCTAATGCTAGAATGTTTGATTATGGGCGACTCGATCGCCGTTGGTACTAAAATGTTTGCTCCGAAAGAATGTGTATCATATTCGAAGGGAGGTTGGAATACTTGGCAATGGAACAAAAAGTGGGGTAAGACTCCGCTTGAAGCCAAGACAATCGTAATCAGCCTTGGAACAAACGATCATAGCGGCGTTGATACGAAAAAAGAATTGACAAAAATTAGAACTCGTGTTAAGGTAGGCAATGTAGTATGGATTATGCCTCCTTGTAACAAAGGCTTTTGCAAACCTAAGGTCAACGCCATAGTAAAAAGCATTGCCGTAAGCTACGGAGATCGTATCATTGCTACATCGTATGTTCAACCTGATGATATCCATCCATCGTGGCGTGGATATAAAGATCTCGTAAAGAAAGCTGGACTGTGACACTTTTCGTTTTTATAGTGTTCATTATTGGAGTTACAGTGTATGGTATCCTTACCAATAAGATTACTCCAGAGGAACGCGATGAAATGTTAAACGATAAGGAAATGTGGCCGTGAATTTATTCATTCTTGACAGTGATCCTGTCAAAGCAGCACAATTACAGTGTGACAAGCACGTTGTAAAGATGATCGTCGAGAGTGCTCAAATGCTCTCGACTGTACATCGTATGCTCGACGGCGTAGAGACACGTGTGCCTTCAAAGTCTGGTAAGACGATGTCGAAGGCATGGACTCTGCCTGACGAGCGCGAAGATACATTCTATCGTGCAGTGCATATGCACCATCCTTGCACAATTTGGACTGCACAAAGTAATAACAACTACAACTGGCATTACGTCCACTTTGTAGCTCTTTGTGACGAGTATACGTATCGCTATGGAAAGGTTCATAGCACAGATGCATTGCTTCGCGAAGCACTCAAGCAATTGCCTCGTAACATTCCTGTCGGTTACAAGACTCCTCAGCCGTTGGCGATGAAGGCTAATCCTGAGTGTATCGACTACAATGATATCGTAGGCTCATATCGTAAGTTCTATCAGACGAAGCAAGCTCGATTCAAGATGGCTTGGACTAAGCGTCCAGTGCCTGAATGGTTTTGTATAAATAAACTTGTAGCTTAATCATCGTCCAATAAGAGGATTCTATTATGTCAGTCGACAAGTACGTAAAGTTTATTTCAGAGCAGCAAAAATCAATGGTGAATGCAGGTTTTACAAACCAAATTAACGAGAATTATACACATGAGCTCGATGCCACCGACGCAAAGGGAATGGTAGCTCACTTAAAAAAACATGGGTTTCATGCTAAGATACATAAGGCCGCTGGTCCTGCTGGTGGCGCATCTGTAGTTCATTTAGGACATCCTGACGGCGAGAAGCATGTTCATAGTTATATTAAACAGTATTACGATGATGATCACAGTAAAAAACATGACATGTATAAAATATAATTTTATATTCGCTTAATTAACATAACCGGCCCGGTAGCAATACTTGGGCCGGTTTTCTTTTGTTTGATAAATATAACAAAAGCTATTATGGAATTTAATAATGCAATTACTGCAGATAGTAAAAGCCGGATTACCCAACGCCGCAATTACACAAAAATCAAAAGATATTATTGTTAAATCTAAAGATCGCGAAGCCGCAAAAATTTCCCTTGAAAAACATTTAAAATCAAAAAAGGTGGTTTTTGAAAGCATTTTTAAAAAATCAAAATCAGCTAGTATCGACGTACTAAGTGTCATCGGTATAGGTGATATAATCTTTAAGCCTATCATACAGAAGGGTGCAGGCGGTTTATCATTTGAGAAAGAGTTAGATATTGACTTAACAAATTATTTCTCAGGCGGTGATATGACAAATATAAAACACAAAGATGTAATTAAGGCTTTAGAAACTAAAATTGGCATTAATCAAAAATCTAAGATGTCTGTCTTTCACGAAGGATCTAAGAATCAAAAGAGATCTCTTTTATATACATCTAATAAAATTACTATCAGTAATTCTTCCGGAAAAACATTAACTGATATTACTATTATCGATTCTAAAAACAATAAAACATATCTGTCTTTAAAAATGTCGAATAGTTACTATATCTTATCTGCTTCAATAGGAGCATATTTCTCGAATAAAGATACACAAATAGGAATTTGTAACTACTTTGGATTTAATGGACAATATATGAGTGGATTTGGAGAAGAGTTTTCGTGTGTAACCGGTGCTCCAAATTATACGAAAGCAAAACAAAACTTAGAAAATTTGCTGGCGCAGGCATATGGCAGCGATGTTGTTGTAATCCACAAGAAGCGCGAGAACGATGTTAAAGTAAGTAACATTGGTACAAAGGCTTCAGTATCGATCGGCGCACTAACTGAAACTTCATACGTATATCCAGAAGCTGGAAAAAGAAAATACGCCAATATTAAAACAAATGCTACCATCAATGGAGTTGCGCATAAAGTCAACTTTCAGTTTAGGGGCACGACGGCGGCTGATGTAGGGCCAAAGTATTTGCGCATTTTGTTAGAAAGAATTTAAAATAAACATGTACATTTTATCAAAACTATGGTAGAGTAAACTATGATAAAGAAACGATTCAAAGAGTTTGTTGGTTCAGGTACACTCACAATATTCGATATTGATGAGACGCTCTTCCACACGTATGCAAAAGTTGCCGTTGTGAAAGATGGTAAGACCGTTCGGATGCTAGACAATCAAGAGTTCAACACTTACAAGCGTAAGAAGGGTGAAACCTACGACTTCGGCGAGTTTGCAAATGCAGAAGTGTTTCGCAAGTCATCGAAGCCAATCACTCGTATGGTTGCGAAAACAAAGGCTATCTTTGCTAACTCGAAGAAGAATCCCCATAGTCGAGTGATTATCTGCACAGCGCGAGCTGACTTCGATAACAAAGATATCTTCCTTCAGACATTCAGAGATCATGGTCTCCCTATCGATAATATCCATGTCGAACGTGCCGGTAACCTGAAGATCGACTCTTCGGCTGAAGCTAAGAAGATCATCTTTCGCAAGTATATAAATACTAAGAACTACGTAAAGCTTCGATTGTTTGATGATGCTCCTAGTAATCTTCATGCATTTCTTTCATTGAAGAAAGAATTTCCGAACATTACGTTCGAAGCTTATTTTGTAAATCCTGATGGATCGGTAAAAACAGTACGATGACAACCTTTAAAGATTTCCTTGCCGAAGAGCTCGACGAAAGCAAACTGAAGCATCTTGAGCATGCAGAAGATCACGTGATCAATGCTGGTCATGAAGGCTTTTCTCATGCCTATCACAATCTCAAAGATGTGCATGATAAGTTGACTGGTAAGAAGAACGATACCAAAGTTACTATGAAGTATGATGGTTCTCCTTCTGTGGTATTTGGTCGGCATCCTCAAACTGGCCGATTCTTTGTCGCATCAAAGTCTGCCTTTAATAAGAATCCAAAAATTAACTATACCGAAGACGACATTCAAAAGAATCACGGTCATGCTCCAGGCTTGGTAGCAAAACTGAAAGCAGCATTACAACATCTTCCGAAGGTCACACCGAAAAAAGGTGTTTTCCAAGGCGATATTATGCATACGCCTGACGATGTTCATGACAATGATGGTCGAGTACACTTCACTCCGAATACCATTACATATTCTGCTGCAAAGGCTTCAGCACAAGGAAAGGCTGCATTGAACTCCAAGATTGGTGTTGCCGTTCATACCAAATATAATGGTAATAATCTTGAAGATATGCAAGCTGAGCATGGCGCAGATGTCAGCGAGTTTGGATTACACAGAGATGTACATTTGATTTCTACTGCACATCGCCTTGATAATATTAAATATACTCCTCAACATCGAGAGAGATTTGCAAAGGCGATGGCTGCCGCTGCTGCAGCCAATAAGAAGACAAAGCCTGAAACATATGAAGCGATCAAAGGCCATGAGATTCCGCTGAAGACTTATATCAATCATACCGTTCGTACTGGTACAAGACCGAACGTCGAAGGTTTTATGAATCACTACATCAAGTCGCATCAGAAGAAAGTTGATAGTGTAAAAACCGAAAAAGCAAAAGCAGCGAAAACTGCTGAGATGGAAACTGCAATTGGTCACGTTCAACGTAATCGTAGGCACTTTGAAAATGTGTTAAATCAACATAAAGCATTACAGAAGGCCAAGAACGTATTAACGAATACACTTTCGAGTAATTCAGAATTTGATCATAGCATTAATGGAAAGAAAGCAAAGCCTGAAGGTTTTGTTGTAGTCAGACATAATCGTCCTACTAAGTTTGTTGATCGTGCTGAGTTCTCGGCAGCCAATTTTAATAGGGATAAAGCAGTATGAAATCAATTCATATTACACAAGGAAGATTTAATCCTGTCCATGCTGGACATGCGATGGTTGTAAAACATGTGATGGATTCTGCCAAAGCGGAAGGTGCTGATCATAAGATCTTGACGACTGGATCTCATGATGCCAAGAAGAATCCTCTGACACCAGAACAGAAGGTGAAACATCTTTCTCGTGCTGTCAAAGGCGCGAAGGTCGAAGCGATGGCAAAAGATCATCCTACTCTTTTGCATCAGATGACAAAATTGCATAAAGCCGGTTACACACATGTGACGATGCATGTCGGTTCAGATCGTGTCAATGAATTTCACAAGCTTCTACATCAGTATAATGGTAAAGATCTGAAGCACGGGCACTATAACTTCAAGAGCATTAAAGTCAAATCTGTTGGTGGTGAGCGTAAAGAAGGTGGCGATGGAATCGAATCTGCCTCTGGTACTACGATGCGTAAGCATGCTGCAGCTGGAGATAAAGAATCTTTCCATAAAATGGCTCCATCTGGTATGAGTAAAGCACATAAAGATGAACTGTATCATGATGTCCGCAAAGGTATGGGCACAAACGAATCATTCATTATCAGATTTAAAAACTGGATTAGTTGACTCGTTAAAGTTTCCTTGTTATAAATAGGTTTGCGGTTAGGCTACGGCAATCCCGTTTGTGTAACAGATAAGCCCAAGGGAAACTCTGATGGAAGATAAGAATAAAAAACCAGTTGACGTTAAGCAATTAAAGAATCCAACTGGAAAGTCTGTAACTGGCAAACCGCTTGATGGTATCGAGATCCGTCCTCAGCTTAAGGGTCTCGGCAATCGCCAGCATAACGAGGATACCGTAGTCCTAACTGACACCTTAGCTGAGAAAAAAGCGCTGACACTCGTTCAGCGCCAACGTCGAGCTCGCATCTTAAGAGCCAAAGAGCCGAAGATGCAGAGAGCCAAAGAAGTTGCACAACATAGACTCGCCTCAGATGAAAAACTAAAGGCTCGAGCAATTGTGAAAGCAAGAAATATTGTCAAGATGAGATTCTCGGCTCGTCGAGGTACACCTTACACCGAGCTTACGACATCTGAAAAGATTCAAGTCGATAAAGTAGTCGATAAGAAAGTCGGATTAATTCGAAAATTAGCCGCACGTCTTTTGCCTTCTCTTCGAAAAGCAGAAGTCAATCGTCTCGCTTCATTCCAATCTGGAGCAAAGCTGCAGCATGCGACTGCTGGTCCAGTTGTGAACGAACAATTCAATAATATTGTCGAGAGTCTTAATAACAAAACTTCGATGCAACTCGTCGACATTATCGGCGATTCGATTGATGCTCTGAACGAGAACAATAACTCGATGGGTATTACTCTGAAGAGATTGCTCAATGCAGTTCTTCCTGAAGATGCCGCAACTTCTACTCTTATTCAAAAAGCCGAAAGAACCGGCATACCGTTCTCGACTCTCAGAGAGGTGTTCGAGCGCGGTTCTTTTGCGTGGGAAAATGACGGTAGAACAACACAAGAACAATTCTCTTTTGCAAGAGTGAATAGCTATATTGCCAAAGGCAGAGCGTGGACACTTGATGCAGATCTTCGCGAAGAGAAACTTATCAACGATAAGCTCGATAATGTCTTCGAAGCCTATCATACTGGTTTAAGCCCAGCGACTGCCAAGAAGCGTGAAGCTCACTGGAAGAAGATGGAAAAGTATTCCGACAAAGATGATCGTGCATATCAAGATGCTCCTGGAGATAAAGAAGCTCGTAAGAAGCCGATGCCACAATCTGTGCATACGAAGAAGTATCATGCGATGTACGGAGAAGATGTCAACGAAAGTCTTTGGGCGAACATTCATGCCAAGCGCAAGAGAATTAAAGCTGGATCTGGTGAACGTATGCGTAAGCCTGGAGAAAAAGGTGCTCCATCTGCAGCAGGTATTCAATCGGCCCAAGAAGCTGCACATAAAGAAACTGCTACACAAGAGCGCCAAGAAATAAAGTATGTCAAGCGCAATACTGGCAATAAAGAAAAAGATGTAGATCCACATCATATTCGTCGTGCTCACGATCAGATCAAAAAGAAAGTTATCGACGAGTCGAATAATACTCCTTATGTCAAACCACATATCGAGAAAGGTTCTACCAATCAATCTGGTTGGAAAGCTTCGAATAAGCATGGCAATGTCAAGTACTTTGGTATGGACTTCAAAGCTTCTGCACATAAGCATGCCGGTATCAATGAAGCTGCTGATAAACATCCGATTGTCAAAGAATACAACGCTCTGAAGAAACACGATATTAAGACTCTTCGTGGTATGATTGCACAGAGCGGTGGAGTTGTTGATACCTCTGGTTTTAAATCTAAAGATCACGCAGCATCACACATTATTCGTTCAAAACATGGCAACAAAAAAGTAGATGCAGCGTTTGGATTTAACGAAGATACATCAGCAGATCGCGAAGTTGGTACAAAATCACTTGTCAAGAAGTATCAAAAAGAAACTCCTGGTCAAGAAAAAGCAGATATTAACGAGATATTCAATACTACTTTTCATGAAGATATCGAGCGCAGATCCGATTTTCGAATGGTCAAGGTTCGTACTCCAACCGGATTTGTTTGGAGAAAAGTTCGAAAAGAAGCAGATATTGAAAGAGATGCAGAATGATCGGATTTAAAGAATTCATCACTGAGCGTGGAGAAGATTCGAAAGGTCATTTCATTGCCACCGAAAAAGGCGCAGGAATGACTGCGAAAGGCGTGAAAGCTTTTCGTGCAAAGAATCCTGGATCGAATCTACAAACTGCAGTCACAGGCAAAGTCAAACCTGGTTCGAAAGCTGCAGGAAGACGTAAGTCATTCTGTGCTCGTATGAGTGGCAATAAAGGTCCAATGAAAGACGAGAAGGGCAGACCAACTCGCAAAGCAATGTCCCTTCGTAGATGGAAGTGTAACTGATGGAAGAGATTACAAACCCACTTAAAATAGCATTTGCAGATACGTATGCGTTGTATGTGAAGGCACAGAACTATCATTGGAACGTTGAAGGTCCGATGTTTGCAATGTACCATGACTTTTTTGGTAAGATCTATGAAGAAATTGGCAAAGCAATTGATCCGTTTGCGGAAGAAATTAGAGCCGCAAGTGCATATACTCCTGCAGCGTTTAGTCGATTTCTTGAATTAACATCGATCGAAGATGAAGTTTTCATTATATCAGCAGATCGTATGGTAAGTATTTTATATACAGATAATGCAAAAGTTTTAGGTAGCTTAACAATCGCAAGAAATGCAGCTGAAAATGCCAAAGCATATGGTCTTGTTAACTTCCTCGAAGAAAGACTCGATCAGCATAACAAACACGCATGGATGCTCCGAGCATCGATGAAATAATTTCATAAATAGATTCAAATAAACGGAGCAAGAAATGTTAACGAATAAAATCACAGGATTCAGCGCTGATCTTCTTAATACTGTTCGTGGTATTCTTGGCGAAGCGAAGAAGTGCCCATCAGATTGTGAATGCGAAAAGTGCGAAGCAGAAGAAATGAAAGAAGGCTCGATGCCGACCGCCGACGAACCGACTGATGCAAACAAAAAAACTGCAGACAAAGTTCGCGCGATGATGGCCAAAGAAAAGAAGCCAATGAAAGAAGAAATTCTTGAAATGGTGAACGAAGCATCAAGCGGTCTTGCCGATAAAGCAAAGAAATCTGGCGTATCTTTGTCGACCTTGAAAAAAGTATATGCTCGCGGTATTGCTGCTTGGAATAGCGGTCACCGCCCTGGAACAACTCCTCAACAGTGGGCCCATGCTCGTGTCAATTCATACATCACGAAGGGCAAAGGCACGTATCACGGCGCAGATAAAGATCTTCGTAGCGAAGGCACTGATATGCCCTTCGAAAAACCATACAAAAAAGTAGGTGAGCGCAAAGATGAATACGGCAACAAAGTAAAGAATGTTGCCAAGCATCTTGCGAAAAAAGCGATGAACAAGCAGAAGAACGAAGAAATCGATCCCGATCTTGAAGCTGAACTGAAAGCTACACGTGTAACAAAGAAATCTATTGCCGATTCTCAGAAAACCCGCGAGCGCGCTAGTCGCATGAAAGAAGATTTAGAGCATACCAATTGTGGAACTCCTGAATGTTGCGGCGAATGCGACACACCTGAGCAGATCGATGAGATCTCTGCAAAGACTGCAGTAAATGCTTATGCCAAGCGTAATGCCAAAGCATTCAATGACGGTCAATACGATGATGAAGCTGAAAAAGACTATAATAAGTTAGATAAACAAGGTGATAGAATTCAGAAAAAGTTTGGCGCCAAGATTGTTCAAAAAGCACAGAAAGCCGCTTCCAAAAAAATCTTTGGTGAAGAAGTTGAAGAGCTCGATGAACTTTCGAAAACAACAATGGGTCGTTACATCAATAAAGCAAAAGACTCGATTGATACTGCTTCTTATAGACAAGGACATAAAGAAGCCCATGGCAGTTCTTCGAAACCACTCGAGAAGAAACTGACAAAGCGCCATAAAGGTATTTCAACCGCGGTTAGTAAACTGACTAAGGAAGAGCAAGATTTTGTTGATTCGCTGAACAACGAAATATTTGAAAAAACAGATCCGTATGATATTGCTGGTATGATCAAAAAAGCAAAAGCAAAGAATGATCCAAACCATCCTGCTATGAAGCACGTTGCAGCAATCGAAGATATGAAGAAAACCGGCGGTGCACTATCTGTTCAAGGCGACCATGTCAGATCACTTATCAAGGCGTTAGGCGAAGATGCAAATGTTGGTCAGATCGACGAGATCTCAAAGGATGCTGCATTGAAGTATCTCTCTGCAAATAAGAAAGACGATGCTAAGGCTCGTGAAACTGGCGATTATGACAGAATGACTAAGCGTATGCGTGGTACCGATATGGCTGTTCGTAAATATACTGCTAAGCCAGGTTCTAAGTATGTTCGCGTTCCTGCTACAGAAGAAGTAGAAATCGCCGAAGCACGCGGTCGTCCAAGAAAGGCTGGTGCCAAGGATTTCACGATCCATCCGAAAACTAAAGAAAAGTTGATGCATAATAATCCTGCAGACATGAAGAGAATTGAGCGTCTTCAGAAGAACGGCGTTCTTGAGAAGCCAAAGGTTGAAGCGGGTCAGCACATCATGAATCAGCTTCAAAAAGCAAAGACATCGATGTTAGGTGGATCTAAAATTAACTTTACACACGGTGATTCGAAAGAAGTTTCAGGTCCACACGCTGCAAAGATCTTAACGAAATATGCTGGCATGAAACCAAATGAGAAAGAAGACTTTCAAAAGTTTGTAGGTCACTCTCATGAAAACCTGATGAAACACGTATAGGTGTAATATGGCAATTAATGTCGGAACTTTTATAGTAAAAAATAAGATTGCTGAAACTTTACCAGAAGTTGAAGCTGTCGTTGAAAGTGAAGAAGCTGTGTCTTTACCTGAAGTTGTACAGATGGAAGAAGGTACTGTTATTCATAACGGTCAACCAAAAAAGTTTAATAAAAAAATGTCTGCATACATGATTGATATGCTTACATCCGAAGAATGATAAATAAAACAAAGAATCTTTAGGAGAAACGAAGATGGCTCAATGGGGCAATACAGACGATGCTGCAAACTCGGTCCTATGGGCCACAACTGCAGTGAATAAAACACCTAACACAGTAAACCAAACTGCGCTGTTTGGTAATACCACTGTCGGCGCATTTGTTGCTGGCGAAGCAGTAGGCCAATTCGGTCTTGATGCTACAGAAATTCGTGTTTCTGGTAATGCTGCGATTGCGCAATATATCGTAGTAAATGCTGGATCTGGATATGCTGCGAATGCTGTAGTTACAGTTGCTAACTCGACGGGTGGATCAAACACATCTGCAGCCAACTCAACAGTTGCTGTTGGTCGTGTAACTGCACTGACTGCTAACGTAACGATCGCTGGATTCGGTTCGGTGCCTGCAGTAACAATCGCTGCACCTGCTGCGCAAAGCTTTAATGCTAACGCCGCTGTTACAAATGCTACAGATGCGATTGCAATTACGACCGCAAATAGCTTTTTCCTTGTGGGTGATAAGGTAACGTACACAGTTGCAACAGGCAATACCGCTCTGACAAACCTAGTATCAGGTACTGATTATTTTATTAAAACGTCGAATACAACAGCTGTAACTCTTGCGACTGCTCCAAATGGTGACACTATCGACCTAACAAAGGGATTGACAGAAACAGGCCACTCTCTGAGAGGCGAAACAGCTACTGCAGTTGCTGTGCTGACAGAACGTGGTTACACCAAGGGCGCTGCTCACACTGGTTGGGTACTCCGTACAGTTGGTAGTGGTGGTCGTGCAGGTCGTGTTCAGTACGAAACGCTCGTTGCAATGGGTGGAAACTTATCTACCGACGCATCTGACGACGCAATCTTGCCAGACGCGTAAGGATAAAAAATGAGTGATCGTGCCAAGAAAATAACTGAGCTTACTTCGATTGGCACGGCCAACACGTCGATCGCTAGCGGAGACATCTTTATTGTAGAAGATATCTCCGCTAACACGACCAAGTCTGCTACATTATCTACGTTGCGTAAAGCAATTTTCCAAGGACCGTTTGCAGATGATACTGCCGCTAATACCGGTGGAGTTGCTCTTGGACAAGCATACTATACTGCTGCAGGGGTTGTTAAAGTAAGAATTGCCTAATGATTGAAAAACTTGATGATTCGAATTTCTTGATATATGCTGCTAAGTGTTATGATAATCCACAATGTTTTGAGGATCTTGAATTTTACGAAGATCTTGCAAGATTTAAATATATTAAAAGATTACTGAATCGCTATGAAGAGTCCGGAGAATTAAAAGATAGATTGATTGTGAATCATCTTGTTGTTCTATATAATGTATTCGGTAACGAAGCTACAAGGCTGATATTCTTTAAGTTAGAAGGCTATCATCATATGTTGAAGCCATTCATTATTTTACTAGGAAGACTTCCAGAAAAGATATCGAATATCGGTGTCGATAATAAGACTATTCTGACTGAAGATATTGTGATGGATGAGAAAATAGTACAGAAATTAAGGAAGATTTAATGGCTAAAGATTCAAGAGAATACGGATACGAAGGCGAGATGGTCATGTCTCAGCTGAAAGGTATCATGAATCATGCAGAACAACTTCATGATATGCTCGAGCCAAACACAGATCTTCCTGAATGGGTTCAATCAAAGATTACGCTTGCTTATGATTACATGCAGACGGCTGCTGACTATATGGCAACCGAGATGAGCGAAGCCGTAGACATGGCTAAAAAGAATCAGGCGAAAGCAATGAAAGCTGGCGCCAACCTAAAAATGGATCCAGATACTGGAACACCTGATCATTTTACAGCCGCGGCTCGTCGCAAAAAAGGTTTACCGGAAGAAGTAGCAACGAATTCGGTAGGTGCTGGTAATGTAGCTGGTTTGCAAGGCGAACCGCCAGTAAATAAGAAAAAGAAAAACGTCATGTCTTTCAATCGATTTATGAAAAAATAATATGTTAGGCATGATTCCTCTTCCGTATAAGCTACTCGCTATTGGAGCATTGCTCATTGGAGTATTCTTTTATGGGTATATGAAAGGATCTGCTTATGCTGAAGCTGAATTGGCAAGGTTTGCTGCCAAAGCAAGCGAACAAGTCGCGGAATTGGAGAGGAAGAATTCTGCAATTTCTACTGAGGTAGTCACTGAATATGTTGATCGCACAAATACAATTAGAGAGAAAGAATATGTATACCTTGATGCCGCTAAAAACTCTGTTCCTATTCAGTCTGTTATGTCTAACGGCTGGGTGTTCACGCACGACATTAGTGCCAGTGCCGGTGATGCCGACGCCACCAGAAGTTCTGATGCGTCCCCCTCAGCAGTTAAAGACACTGATGCCCTCATCGGAATCATCAGAAACTACGCCATCTGCCAATCCAACTCGGTCCAACTCGTCGAACTCCAACGCTGGATAAGTGAGAATAAAATGGCCGTTGATGCGATGGCAAAAGAGAATAAAAAGAAATGAAAAAGTTTAAAGACGCTCCAGTAGAAGACGATTCGAATGATAGCGTTATCACTATTATTGCCAACTCTTTAAATAGAGCGAGCAGCGGTAATAAAGATGATACACGTGGCCTACTCTTGTTGATCGCTGCGCTTGGACTTCTCAATCTTTCAAAAGACGGGCTTCCTGCAAGCGTTGCAAGAAAGCTCGCATCAACATCAAACAGAAAATAAGTGGAGACATACTATGTGGGAAAAAATTAAAAGCTGGTTTGGATTTGCAGATCTGAATAAAGATGGTAAAGTCACAACAAAAGATCTTGAAGTTGCTAAAGCTATTGTCGAAAAGAATTTTAAAGAAGCCAACGAGAAGATTAATGAAGTCGTAACAGAAGTGAAAACTCGTGTAAATCGTGTAAAAGAAGAAGTAACCGATGTGGTTGCTGCTGCGAAAGAAGTTGCTAATCAGGCTGGTGATGTAGTGGCTGCCGCGAAAGGCAAAGCACGCCAAGGCAGAAAAAAGAAATGAGCCTACTGTCGTTTTTCTCGTCACCTCCAATTACTAGCTTCGAACAACTCGAGCTCGAAAAAGGTAAGATTCAGTTGACCATCATGAAGATGGTAACACTCGTCTTATCATCTATTATGCTTGCAGTTATTACAATCTTCCTTATCGGCATGTTTATGCCAAATGATCTTATTGATAACAATGAGATCTTTAAGATCATCGGTCCTGCTTTTTCTATGATTATTGGTGCCTTTGTTGGTGCTTTTGCTACGATGATGGGCATGAAAGTTGCTGAGTTTAATCCGAATGTAAAGGTTCAAGAACTTGGTAAGACGGATCATAAGGTTCTTGCAGAAGCTCATGTGATCAACGCACAAGCCGAGTCGATTGAAACCGAAAATGAAATTAAGATGATGGCAGCAATCGATAAATATAAAGATAGCGACGAGGATCACGGTCCTTTCTAAATTATGATTTCGTTCACTTACGGAGTCTCATATGTTTAAAAAATTAAAAGATCTTAT